>Ga0247733_1000034_pt1 | contig 240129 bp, 200 predicted proteins | sample UWRJL043104R2_FD_180932 | JGI IMG/M metagenome (GOLD analysis project Ga0247733, IMG submission 180932) | Plant litter microbial communities from Arlington Agricultural Research Station in Wisconsin, United States - UWRJ-L043-104R-2 | ecosystem: Environmental > Terrestrial > Plant litter >... | reverse complement strand
TTACCTAAGGGTCTGTGCCGTGCTGCGACAGTGCGAGCAGAGGCGTGTATTGGCCTGCCGCATCGAGCAATCCCTACGCCACGTCCCCGCCAGCTGTGAGATCATGGAGAAGCCAGCGCCGGTCCGCAGCGGGAGCCTCCTCTGCTCCGCCCATTGTTGAATGTCCGGCCCTCCACGTGTGCGTGCTCCTCTGTTCCCACTTGGACTCTTCTTGCACACGCCGCTTGCCGGTGCTTCGAGAGAACGATGCCGCAGCCCAGTGGCGGCCGAAGCCACTCGCGCCCACGATCCTCATCCAGGATGTCGTACATGGCCCTGGCCTCCACGCGCCAGAACAGATCTGCGTGCGTCCCATTCGCCGGCCTCGCGGAAATGCTGAGGGGGACAGCTCCAGTGACACCTCTGCTCTCCTGCAATCTGCCGCATCCCCATTCAGAGTGCATGTCTGCAGAGACAGGATCCCGACGCAGCTGGATCCCAGGACCACCGTGGTTTGCACCCCGCCGGAGATGCTCACTACGTGTTGAGAGATAGTGTCGAGTTGGGCGGATAGGCCTCCATCCACTGTGATGCGACTAGCGTATGTAGGAGGGCAAAGACCCCCACACTGCCCACTTGAGACCAACCTGGTGCAGCCACTGGCGCCCGTTCATACCACTGTGTTACGCCGCAGTCCCGTCCCGATCATCATATTGCAAGCATGCCGCCACGCCCTGATGGCAACCCTGTGCCGCTGCCGCTCTCTCCAGTCTGCACTGACCCTCCACAACCCCAGCACCTTGCAGGGGCCCTCGCCGTCCACGGCCACGCTCCTCCCAGTCCACACTAAAACACATGCTTTGCGCCGAGCTTTCCTGTGGACATTTCTCTCTATTTTGGCTGCATGGAGGAGCCCTTCATCCTGTTTGCATCACAGGGGTCGAGATCTGCCCGGCTGTCTCCTTTGGCATACTAGCCCTTTTCGTCTGCTCCACAGCAGCGTCATCCTAGCCTTTGCGGGATGAGCACGACAGCCTTCGATTCGGCCTTGTATATCTACACCCCCCAAACTCCCCCCCAACCACACGCCCTCGGTTCATGAACTTCTGCACATCCTCCGCCTCATGACCGCATAGCTATCCCACGCCTACTCAGCTCATCCCGTCTACTGTCTGCACCTCACTTCTGCCCAGCACATATACCGCCTGCCTTCGGCTCCGTCCGCCATCGCTACCCGTCCCCGCTCGCTTGCCAGCCTTCCACCCGTCTTGTGGGCATATAGCCTCCTTCTTATCCCGTCAGCACAAACACTCAAGCGATGGCAGCCGTCGTTGCCTCTCAACACCCAGGCTTTTGGCACCGTCGGCCAGACCAGGCTATCCACATGCCAACCATGAACATGTCCGGCCTGCTACCTTACGATACCACTCCGAGGACGGTGACCAACCCACCTTCCACAAGAGCATACCAACCGACGACTTCGCACATGGACATGCACATGTCCATTTACTCCACACCTATGTCTACCTCGGTGCCATACCAGTCAGGAGCCTTCGCCTTGGACTCGCTTTCCGTCAACCCCTACAACATGCAACAGGCGTTTCCGGTATCATACCCACAGAGCATCCCACAAATTGTCACTTATCCTGGCACATCCGACATGCAGCAGACTCCGATTGTCCGCGAGGCCCGAAACGGCTTTGCCATTGAGAGGACACCTCCTGTCAAGTCTGAAAGCTGCTCTCCGATCCCTCACAGCCACCAGTACAACGATGCGACTTACACCGGAGAACACAAGCGATCAAGCTCGGATCCTGGAGAAGCTGGCCGCATCAATTTCTCCACTGATGTCGATACCCTCATGCGGACGATACAGGCTAAGCAGCCGGCCACGGCCCAGCGTCCAGAGCCCGTCAAGGTGTGTAACACGAAATTCTTACCATCTCAAGACTGACATGAAGTGTAGCAAGAAGAGCCGAAGGCGAGTCCAAAGCCAAGAAAACGATACCAATGCAGCATGCCCGACTGCAACAAGAGCTTCTACCAGAAGACTCACCTGGAGATTCACACTCGAGCGCACACCGGGGTCAAACCTTTCGTAAGTACTCATTCCTGATGCGTGGTCAACGCTAACGTATTGAAGCTTTGCAAAGAGCCGACCTGTGGTCAGCGATTCTCCCAGCTTGGTAACCTCAAGGTTAGTGGCAGTGTGTGTATTCCGCATTCTCTACTAACTGCAGTAGACGCACGAGAGACGACACACAGGGGAGAGACCCTACAACTGCGACATCTGCGGGAAGACCTTTGCACAGAGAGGTAATGTGCGGGCACACAAGATTGTGCACCAGCAGATCAAGCCCTTTACGTGTAAGCTCGACGAGTGTGGGAAACAATTCACCCAACTGGGAAACTTGAAGGTGAGCTTCTCCCTTGTCTACGTTGCTCAGTCGCTAACGAGCCAAAGTCGCACCAAAACAAGTTTCACGCGTCCACTCTTCGTTACCTCACTCAAAAGTTTGCCTACTTCAGTTCGGGAGACATGGTGAATGCGCACGACAAGGAGCTTTTCGAGTACTTTGCTTCTCTGTACAAGAACAGCAACAAAGGCATCAAGGGGCGCGGAAAGGACCGGAGAATCTCCACGGCCCCGTCCTCGGCTGCTTCCAGTTCTGCCTCCTACACGTCTGCCACTGCGACCTCCCTCAACCGGAACTACGTCGGGAACTTCCACCACGATGGCAGCGACCGCAGCAGCCGCTGCTCCTCGATGGCTTCCGACAACACGCCACGAGGTGAGCACAGCTACGACTTCAACCACAACGTCGTACAAACGCACGGCTTCCCCAACCCGCACGGATACGACGACATGGTCTTCCCCGAGCGGAAGCTCTACTAGGGACGACGATGACGAGAACGACCTGTACAAACAAGGCGGCGACATATTGTATACGATACGACATAGAAGTTGGGCGGACTACGGCGCTAGCCAGGACACAGTGTAGAACATTGGGTGCATACGGTGAGGACCTTGGGCGATACCCAATCTAGTGCAGAGAGGGGCGCAGCCTCCATTTCCTTTGCTATCAGGCGTTATCGGCGTTGCATGCGGTGGGGTATTTGTGTAGCGTTTGTCGCTCGTTATCATTTTCGGGGCTGCAATTGCGCATCCCACTTGTCGTAGATAGTCCCGGCTACTGTTCATAATGACATACTAATGTACATTACCCCTTCGCGGCAGTCAAGCTACAAGCAAGAATTTTCACTCGCTACTGCCTGTGCGCATGCGCGCGATAATTCCCTTTATTCCCGCATATTGCAGTCCCTTCAGCGCTGCAGGTATCATACACGCATGTTGACGGCCAATGACAACGCCACCAGACGCCAACACATTTCTTCACAACATAGGGTTTCCCTGCCGCAAAAACCACCATCCCAACCAATCTCCTACTTTGAATCTGGTGCCACCCTACCTGCGCAATTATGACAGGCCAAGTCGGCGAATGCAATGTATGCACGCGATATGCGGCGTTTTCTGGTGGACGGGGGCGGACGGGGGCGGACGACACCGCTCTTCTGCCCCCCCATCCATCCATCCCATCTCGCGTAGGCTAGTGCGTTTGCGGAAGCCAGTGGGTGGGCATGCGATGCAATGCGATCGGGAGGTGCCGAGCGGGAATTATCGGAGTCACAGTGCTTCCTGCTGATGCGTGGTATCTCGCATGGATGGGGGAACCAAGAGGGGTGCACCTGGGACGAATGATCTGGGTTAGTGTGGATTTAGGATGTATTCGTGGGGAGGTTGGGCTCGCGCGTTAATGGTGGTCACGCTGACGGTGTAGGCGGAGGGACGTGGAGGTTGGAACACAAAAGGGTGTACGCTACTCTAGTGTAGGCGTCCTGTAGTGAGGGGAGTAGCAGATGTGTATTGTGGATCAGCGATGGATCGCGGATCGATTTAGCCTAGATCTAGTGGCCGCACAGTGGGTTGCTGTGCTACGACGGCCCGATTGCGGGTTGCGCGGGTAGTGTAGTCTACATTGGCTGGTACTTGTACGCACCCACGCGCGCCCGGCGCAAATAACGTACAACAGATCGCCGAACTGCTCCTCGGTCCACATCGACATGCTCCACCGCTCGCGTCCTCCACGCACGCCTGGAGGAGCGGTGACTCGATGCAAGCCACGGTCCTAACTCCGCGTCGAACCCCTCCGACTCGCCTAATCCATCGAGTAATATTTTTTTCTCCGCGGGACACGCGCGGTTCCATTGGGGAGCTGGAGGAACATCCCGCGTTGGGGGGCGGTTGGAGGCGTGGTGCGCTGTGCGCGTTCGGCTGGTTTGCCGTTGGTTTGCACCAATGGGGGGGTTTCGTGCGGGCATGCGCCGAGCGGCACTGGTTTGGGAGGGGTTTGCAGCGGGTGGGATGGTGGATATGACGATTCGCGGACAACGGTGGAGAGTGGGCGACGGGGTGACGACGGAGTTGGGGAGATGGGAGGGGAGTTGCTCAGGGCGGAGGCAGACAGCTTCATTCTCCGCCGTGTGAGGCGAGGACGCAGGGGAGTCTCCACGCTGGCGATCTTTCCAGTCCCAAGGTAATGAGGGCACGGAGTATATTTCCGCGTACTTTGCTCTCGCTGTTGGTGTTGAAGCGCGATCGACACGTCTAGGCGTAGATCTCCCAATCCAGCATCAGCGCACGCAGGACGGGCAAGGCGAGCACGTTTTCCCGCCCCGGCCCCGGCCCCATGACGTTCTCAAGCCTCATGTTAGCGATATCAAGCGATCTCCCCCCATCGCAGAGTGAGGCGTCGGGAATACTTGGTCAAATGCAGTATGGTCGGTGAGCGACTTGCAGTCGGGATAGGCGTTGTGGTGCGTATGGGTGGGAGGTTGATGGGGGACGCCGACAGGGATACTTCCGGTTGCTTATCGGTGATGGCATGGCATGGCATGGGAGGAGGACATGCGACAACGAGCGTTGACGGAGATGTCGGGTAGGAGACGGATGCGCGGTTTTGCTGTGCTTGGAGAGGCACACGCGCGAGAGCTTCTGCGCGCGGGTCGTGGCGGAGGAGATGCGCGGGCTGCGTGAGCGCCTTGGAGAAGGACAACTATCGCGGATGGAGGACCAATGAAGGTCCCCAAACGCAACACTCTGCCCTCCAGCTCCAGCACCCACTGTACTGGACCCTCGGATTCGCATTCTACTCAGCTTGATACGAAGCGCAACGCTTGCGCTTTGTGTTATCATCCAATCCTGCTCGCGGCCCAAATACACCACGCGCGAACCTCCTCATTCGCTGCCCACCGCCCCCAAACTGCCGTCTTTATGCACCCCGCGCAACGCCACGCAGCATCCACAACCCACCCATCTAGATCCCGCGCCTCTCGCCTACCATGGCCCCTTCGGCTCACCGATTCGGCTGCGTATGCTCCGACGGATCTCGGCGGGCGGCCGAGTGGAGACACCCGGTTGACCTCGGACCCGACCCTCCCGAGACGGCCACAAGGTCACGGCATGCGATCGATATATCGGTTTGGCAATAGCACGAGGGACGTATCACTTGGCATATGTTTATCAGCAATATCTGGTGCACACGCCGTATTTGGTGTCTTCGTATGGGACGATGGGTAGTGGTGGCACGAGCGCGTGATAGGTCGATTGCCCCTGCTTGCGGCATCGAGTACGCGGCTGCGGATGGGTCCTTTGCGGTCCAAATTTACGCGGACGCCATGGCTGGTATAGAGTTCCACCTTGTCCCAATTGCGGATGGAGGAAAGGCGGCATGACTTGTACATGTAAGCGGGTTCCAAAGGGGAAATAGAAGGACAAGAGTTGGAAAGCGGTGGATCTCAGTCTAATTACGCCAGCCGATGTGACAGGAGCTGATGAAGTGCATTCGGCATCAGCAGCGTATACCATTCTTGGTATTGGCCGCGTGATGCGTTTGGAGTTTACCCGCCGAAAGGTGCACTCACAGCAAGAGGTGGACGTATACGAAGCCACGCCGAGTGCAAACCTGGTTCCCGGGACGTCCCTGGCGGAGCTGGTGGAGATGGAAGTCCTCCATGTAGGAAGCCGAATCAGACACGCGATTGAAGGGACACCGGTACGCGTGTCGTCTCGATCAATACCCACTGTCCGACACTTCTCCCAGATCCTGGGGTGGGCTCCGCATCAGAGCTGAAGTCTGTACACCCACACCTCCCTCGCTACCGGAATCTCGTCTAAACAGACGGATCCTGTGCGCCGCCGAATCTCCACGGTACTGCACACTTGCCTCGCTTGGTCCTGCGATCTTGACTTCGCGTCACAATAACACAATTCACATGCAGTACCACACTCCCACCCACTCCCCCGGATCGCTTCCTCGTATTGCCTCGACCCAGCCCGCTGGTAATCACGCAGCACACACCCTTTCCGCACCAAGCAGCATCCCCAGCGCACGCGTCTACGAACCACCTGCGCCATCACCGTCGTACGGTTCCACGAGGCGCTATGTGCACCCGCACCTTACCTTCGTCTCGGTGCCGGCTGAGTTGCGTCGATATCGGCGGCGGTTCCGAGGGGGTGGGTAACCGGCTGCAACGACGCGTCGCGAAATGGGAATAATGTAGGCTTGCTGGTTTGGGTGTGTGGTGCGTTTGTTGCCATGGAGATGTTGTGCGATGTTGTAGCGCAGATGGGCTGCGCGTTTGGCGGCGTGAGGAGTTGGGGGATAGGGGGAGCCGGGGTTCGGAGCGAGGATGGAGGCGGGTGCGTAATGTGTGGGACGTCGGGACGGTACGCGAACGAGGTTTCGGGCGCGTACATGCATGAGGCGGTTTGTGATCGAGCGGGGCGAGATTGCATGGCTGCATGTCGCTGGGAGAGTTCTCCTTTGCCTGTTCGTGGACGAAGAACGGTACGGGGTGGAGCTGGGGTAAGGGGTAGTGAAGAACTGGACATGCTGGGACTGGGGGCCCCCCGAGGATATCCTTTGCTGCTGACATATTACAGACATCTGGCCCTGTTCCTGACGATCGGAAGACGCTGTGATGATGCCGGGGTTGTGTGCAGCAAGCTTGAACGGATTGAGCACTTTGAGGCCGAGATCGGATTGCTGAGCAAGTCCTTCGTCGCGGAAACTTCAGCAACAATTTCCACTAAGAGAAGCGCCTCCCTGAAGTGCCTTTGGTCCGAAAAATGAGGACAGGGTGCGCGAGGTAGACGTGCCACAATAAGGCTGGGCGAAGGTGAAGTGCTTTCACCAACAGCAGTTCCTATCACCAGTGCAACCCAACTTTCCGCATAAGCTTGTTCAAGCTAGCATCTCAGGATCAAGTACGTCTCTCTTCTACGAGCTGCGAAAAGCGTCCCGTCACACAGTCCCAACGCCATTTGAAACGTAAAAGCGCAGCCGTGCTGCTTAACACCGCCGAGCCGAACAAAGTACAAGCGTGCTACCAAACACCATTCAATATTGCTAAACAATATTGCTGGCTACACTTCAACTCAGCCCAGCTCCGCTCAGCGCAATCCTGTGCTCGGGGCCACATGCTGACCTCTGTGTCCGGATAAATGCACCAAACCCACAACCCTTCATGTCGGTAAAGCTTATCGCGACCTCACGTACAGGTACTGCTACAATCGACGAACAAGTGCCGCGGATCAAGATATGGTGGAGACTTGGTTGGTTGGGGACCTACAAGTCACTCTCCATGTGGAGTTGCGATAGCACCTTCGCGACGGAATTCCAAGTCTATCGGGATGCATGTATGTTCAGGGACTAACGTAACCGAGAACACGGTACATCATAGTGACGGTATCCAAATGTAGATCTTTGCACTCGTGTATGACAGTATAGACGTGGGGAAAGAAGAAGTTGATCTGCTGGCGTCAAGCAAGATGTCCATCGCACGCCAACTTCCTTAATTGTCTGCCTTCAATTCGGAGATCTGCCACGAGTGCAACTTCTCTGCCTACAGTAAGAAGTTGTTAGTAATTACTAGATGTGTTAAAGAATAGCATAGTCAACGCAGTCTATCCTAAGCTTTCACATCGTTCCTTTGACATAATATGTTGGCCAATGTAAGCACACATTGTTTGCCATCGTTGCACAATATAGCATTTTCATGAGATTTCGACACTGGGCGGGAGGAACAGCTTGAGTGGTATTGTTTAGGCGAGAAAATTGTACGAAAGAATCGTCGAGTACAAGGGACACGTTCCAAGCCTTCTCTGTCCACATCCCAGATGCTCAAACATCCATACGACCGTTGCCTTATTTGCGAGGCACTTATCTTGCAGCCTGCTCGCCTGATATCCCTCCTGCAAGACGGACGCATATCTAACCAAAGAATGCGCCCTCGAATTCGAAAAGGGTATCCAAACAGTATCCTCACAGTCCCAAAACTAGACGACATCGTCGAGAGAACTCAGAGCCACACGCGAATGTCATCCAAAGAATTCTGAACACGTCTCGTGCGACGCCTACGCCAATTTCAGATCCATAGCTAAGTATCCCCCAGGTTGCGAGTCGAAGTCAGGTATAATGCAGCCAGTCCGATGAAGCCATGGGGAGTGAAGTACCGATCCCGGACTCGAAAGGACATTACGGCATGGAGCTCTCCTCCACCACCCGCAGCGTTTCGTAGTGCGTCCGACCAAAGCCATCGCCTGGATGCTCGCGCGGCATGCGGGCAGGCGCTGTTTTCCAGTCGCCGAGTCGGCCGTCGTTGATTGGCAGTATCCAGTTCTTGCGCTTCTCGCGCTCAAGCCAGGCTTGTGTGAGCTATAGCAGCGGTTAGCGAATACTCACACACATTGGAGCCGGAGAACTCTGTGAGAAATTGCAGAAGGACAGTCGAAGGAGAGGAAAGCATGAACAAGTGAGTAGGAAAGGGCGTGTCACATACCTCCCCAGCGAGCTCCACCTTCCGCCTATGCACCGCCTCATCGCATCCCCAGATCTTAAGCAGAACAGGCATCCGGTTGAAATTGCCTTGTCCGTCAACCATCTCGCTTCTCATTCGTCGACGCTGGAGCAGACACATTTCACCGTCTCCTTTGCGTTTGCAACGTGAACAAGCTGGAGTTCGACGCGTACACTGGAGACCGGCGAAGACGCACTGAAGACACGAGGCTAAATGGTGAATTCGTGGCGCGTCGGGCGCGATGACCTCAATTCCCGCACGTGTTGAAAGACCAGTGGATTCAACATCAAGTGCGTCTTCGTCGTCGGTGGGTGGGTCGTAGGAATTGAGGCTGGCCGGCGGAGATGGAAGGTGGGTGTCCTTGACCGGATCAAGATCATTGAGATAGGTACACGGTTTGAGCTCTTCGCCGCATACACTCGATGCATCGGTCTCGGCGTAGTTGACCTTGCGAGTTGCTGCGAGCGGACTTATCGGGCTACGAGGCGTCCTCTCCGGCGAATCGAAGACAGAGTCGTAGGAAAAGGCAGTCTCGGTCGGCGAAGGTTCGTTGTACTGTTGCTGAAGTAGCGGTCGGCGGAGGGGTGTGCATGGGGCAGACTTTGCGCGATCCTGAGGGACATGAGGTAGTGTTTCGCCCGCGTCTTCAGGCGCATTTTCACCGTCCACAATCTGCACGCCCTCTAGCCATCTCCTCACGGACGCCGTGTCCTCATCCTTGACGCGTATACACCTCGCACCCAATGTAGTCATCGTGCTCTTGACCTCCTGATAACCCCTCAAGTGCGTCCTCTGAGATGCACGTCGAAGTCGAACCCAGCTTGCAGGTTGTGACGCTGAAGAAGACAAGCAAGAAAGGGTTTCTGCGCGCAATATATGGGGCGGTCAAAGGTTTAGTGACCAGGTATTAAAGTCTAGGTCACGTCCAAAAGCTGCGGTGAAGGTGAATCCCGCAGCGTCATAGCCAAAAAGAAGTGCACAGGTATCTCACCCCTTTGGCAGGATGCGGGGTTAGGATTTGGACGCAGAGGTGAATTGGGTGCAGTAAAGAGGTATGCGGAGGCTGTGCAAGGCTCGAGGGTTCAAAGGACTGTCAGGGGATGGGCATGCGAGTCTTTTTAAATGGGATGAAGAATGGCGGTAGGGTCAACTTCGAGAGCGTGAGAAAGGCAAGGAGGTGCTACGGATACTCACGACGTATGGAGAAGTTTCTTCTGCTAGGATGTGTTGTCGCAGGTAGTCGTATAATTGACCATTCAAACGTTGACCGAGAGGTGTTTTGGCGTCACATCGACCCAACATCTTCCCCAATTATTCGAATCGACTAGCAGATGGAAGACTGAGATGTGAGCATCAAACGGATGAACAATTGATGTTTCACGTCATGTTGACGTGGCGAAGGATGGCAGACGATAGAAACGACGAATCTCTCTTATTAGAAAGTTAGAACATCCGACAACTGTGCATCCACTCCACGCTAGTGACAATAATATCCAAGCTCACTGGGTATCAAGAGCTCCAGAACTATATAAATGCTCGCAATTGTGCGTCACATCGCTCCCTTAGAGCACAAACCCACCCAAAGTGACATCCTTCCAACTCCGAACAGGATGTGTATCCTCGAGCTCGACGCACCACCATAGCACCTCCTTTGTTTTATCGATCTGCCCACTCTCCTCGTATGCTCGTGCCAACGCGTACCATGCCTCTGAGTAGTCCCATCCGACACCCAGCTTCGTCAGCGTCGAGAGCAGCCCAAAAGCGCGATCGCGGGCAGCTAGACGATTGAGCTCGGGTGGCGAAAGCTGATTTTCTGCTGATGGGGTGTGGGCGGTCAGGTGTGCTGTTTTGGAGTCGGAGGTCGTTTCGGTTATTGCGGGAACAGACGGGAATAAAGAGGGTGTAGCCATGGCAGAGTTGTTGCCGGGCTCCAGAGTGATCACCTTGCTATAGATGTCTAGTAGGATATTTGACAGCCCTACAACGGCTTCTGGATGGTCGGGAAGATGTAGAACGGCACGCTCGAATTCCGCTCGTGCTTCATGCTTCAGGTCTTGGACTAGCAAGAGCTGTCCGCGCTGTCGCTATATTAGCACTCCATTTCCAAAGTGAGACTGATCGACTTACGGCAGCATACACATCCGCCCAGAGCTCCTCCACGCTCTTGCCACCCCCCCAGCCCCTGTCGGCGAAGGCCTTGCTTGTCGAAGACTCTTGCGCTACCTCTGACTCAAAAATTTCCACGAGCTTGAAGGCTTCTTTTGCAGCAGCGTTCGCATCATCGAGCATGTCTGCGCGAGAGTATAAACCAGAAATGAATATCCAAATGGACACAAGCAAAGAGACCTTCTGTCGCCGGCTCTGGACTTTGGAGAAGTGTGGATCGGGAGGTATGTAGTACGGATTGGGAAAAGGTGAAGGCAACCGAACATCTTGTTTGGGTGGTTGCTTGGCATGACCGGCTGGAGGTGGTTCCAAAGTGGGCGATAGATTATGGTGTATAGGTCGCAGGGACCTTTCATGACTCTCGGAAGACTTTCGTGGGGAGCTCGATACTGAAGCTCGACGAATCGACCTAGTTTGAACAGTGCTGTTCCGAGTGGATGTACCGTTAGTCGCTCCAGCTGGAAGCTCGGGTACTTCAGGTGCTTGGTCGGCTTGCATGTCTGATTTCCTTCTAAGACTGTTCGCACTCCGCTTCTGGAGCTTGCTAGGGCTTCGTTGAACGCCAGCTTGCTCATCCTGGCGCTTGTGAAGCGAAAGACGGTGACGAACATGACCGTTGCTACCATCTTCATCGGTGACCTGAATAGCGGGCGCTGTAGTTGTTTGCGTGGCAATGGTTGATGGGACCGAACTTGCGACTGAAGAATCCCGATTGTGGTTTTGCGGAATCTTTAGGGTGCCTCTTGAGCGGAAGATGCTCCCTCGTATGGTGCCGACGGCGCTCTTCGGCGGTGGCATTGTCGTGGTCGCTTGAGGTTTGGTTGGCACATCGGCGATTTCGCCGAACAGTCTGGCGTAAAGCGCGAGCAGCTCGTCACAGCCATCTACAGCTGCGGCTGACCCGTCGCCTGTTTCCAGCAGCGACAGTTGTGTCATCTTCACTTGGAGAACGCCACTTTTCTCGAAGCCTTGCATCTGATCAATCACACCAAGGTTGCTGTTCTTTTCACTTGCTTGGTTCAGGTGCTCGCTCCGGTACGCCCCGTCATCCTCTTTTCCAAAGAGGATTGATGGATCTCCAAACTGTTCGAAAGCCGCTTCGCAAGCTTTTTCTGCTGCAGAGTATTCGGACCGTGACGTCAATAGTAGGGCTAAAAGGTGCCACAAGGGGATCAGTTTCCGCTCACGGCCGAGGTCGGTAGTAAGCCCTGGTATGATGACCCCATCAGCGCCTATGGAGGAGTTGTGCTTGGATGCGGGTGAGAGAGCGCGCTTGGCCACCTGAATTGCCCCGGGAATATCTCTCGTTTCGGCAAGTACCAAAGCCAGTGCATAAAGTGCCTCAATGTTCTCTGGCACTTCGAGCTTCGGGGCGAGCGAATTTCGCAGGTACTGAATAGCTCGGGCTTGGAGACTAGATCGAGAATCGGCATCGAACGTGAAGCGCGCCCATTGGGCGTGACTGATGCCTATTGCACAGTACGCGCTGGCGAGTGACTTTGGCTCGATGTATGTCTCTATCGAGCGTACAGAGCCTGCTTCAGATGCCGATGATTTCAGGTTCTCGCTTTGCTCAAGCCATTTCTCGACATGGTTGCCAATCTCCAAAGCTTTCTCGGCCTCTTTTGCAGAGCCAAAGCGACAGAGAACGGTAATGGCCAAGGCGGACGTGCGCAGAACGGTGCTGTCGTCGTCGATCCCCACGTCTTCTTCCCCGGAGTGTTGGGCACGGTCTTTGCCGCGCGTTATGATTTCGACGTAGGAATCGTAAGCTTTGAAAGCAAGATCAAAGTCTGCAAGGGCGGCATGTACTACGAAGAGATGTCGTAGTATTTGTGTGGAATGGAACGTCTTTGTCGCCGCACGGTATAAGATCTGCATGAAACGATGAGTCGTAGGTACGCTATGGAAACAATGATGACTTACATCCAGCACTCCCCTTCCAACCGCCTCCTTGCCGCCCTCGCCTAGGTCGGCATCGCTCCACCTTGGGCCACAGACAAAGCGCCAATTCTCAATGACAGCATCGACCCACTGCTCGATCTCCGTGTTGTTTTCACTAGCTTTTGGAAAATGCGTCTCTTTTAGCAACAAGCTCTCATATATTGCTTCGACCTTCTTTAGCTCTGCCCTCTGCTGCAGTCTGGTGTTCGAGGCTCCAAACTGCTTTTCAGACACGGCAGGATCTGCACTGCGAGATTCGGCTTCGTAAGGCAGCCCATGCCGCAGGATGACAGATAGGGAGTCGTAGTAGGCTTTCCATGCCAGACGTCGGTATCGCGCAGCATTGGCGCCTTCTGTGGCGCCGGACTTTGTCGTGCCTTCCCAGTATTTGGCCCAGAATCGGTATGCTCGTAGAGCGTCGGCGGATTCCGTGTAGTCACTCGCGTCCGAGGATTGATCGAAGAGGTGGCAAAGTCGTACCAGAAGGTGCTCTGTCCACATCTTGAACTGCGGCGACTCGGTATGAATGGGCTTGGAAGACAACCACGGAACGATGGAAGAGTAGGAAGGGACCGCATCTTCTGCGGAGACGGTTTTCTCTAGCGACGAGCCTTTGAGGAAGGCGCCCTTGACCAGGCAGACCCGCGTCCAGCCGCTCATCGATTGCCCCTCCAACTTGGTCGCGACGGCCGCGAAGTCTTTCGGTAGCCGCGCAATGGCTAGCCCGGGCTCGTCCAGCACATAGTGTAGCCATCCCAAGCATATAGTGGCCTGGAAAGCATCCTGTACGTGGTCACCCTCGTCCTCCACAGCCGTAAGCAATGTCGGTATAATGGAAGCTAGTCCAGAGGTCGCGGCCGAGGCGGTGGAGGCGGCCGTCGACGGTCGCCGCGTGCTATAGGTGACGACCTGTGCTTCGGATCGCGCCGTCAAGGTGAGACCTTCGGTCGTTAGCCATCATGTCTAAACAGGTGGGCCGTCACGTCGGGGGTGCTGACATCGGCGGTGCGGCGCGTGCTTTTCGACCTTTCTGCAGAGCTCCGGTACGTCCTTCCAACGACCGGCGCATCTTGCTTCGTCCAATTGCGATATGTAGCGCACGGCCTTCTCGCTCTCGGCGTGTTTCTACGAAGTGTGAGCTATGGTAGGATGCCGGGAATGACGTCGCCATTGGAGGCCATGGTGCGCCGAGTGGAACACGTACACCCATAGTGTGAAGAATAGGGCTACCGAAGTGTCCGGAGTCGTGAGATGCTTGCAATCATATTCGGGGAGAGATAGAGGCAAGCGATGACCGGTTCACAATAAACAGTGCTACTGTCAGTACCTGTCCCGCTCCGTGAATGTTGGCGGCGCATCCCTGTCGGCTCCTCCGCCCGGAACAAGAGTTTCCCCGAATCCCGAATGTGAACTTTTTCAACCCATCTATCAAGGCGCGAACAGGACCGTCAACGATCGGACCCTACCAGAAAATTTGCGGGACAAGAGACGGGAACATGGCACCAATAGCGACCGAATTGGCTACACTGCGGGCCCTCACATTTCGCATCTCTTCTACTGCAACCTTGCAGCTGCCCCAGCATGTGTCCACCATAGCTGCATCATTAGCGAATTGCAGGTCACTTCTCTCCACCGCCCAAGCAACAGGCGCCAAGTCTGCGACGGAAGCTTCGGTCGCAGTTCATAAATACCGGACATTACTTTCAACCCTTCTCCAGGACAGGACCATCCAGGGAAGATGGGCGGCCATAGTACTCATCAAGTCGACAATTGAGATCGGCGGCTGGGAGACTCTCCAGAAGGCCCTTCCATGGGTGCGTGGACTTCTGGGCATTCTCACGAAGCCGGATCCTCCGTCTTCGAAGAAGCTATGTCTCATCACGTTGACTCGCATTTTCGTCCTCACCCGGGAATACCCTACCCTGATCCGCGAAGTCACCACACCCTCTCTGCCCGCCTTCATCCAATCGAGTTTACAATTGGCATCATCAGCCCCTCCAGCAACTCTACTGCAGACCATCCTGGGATGCTTCAATCAATTGCTTCCTCGACATCCGACCATATTCCGGTCCTACCTAAAGCAAATACATCCTCTGCTTGCAAAGATGATCGCTACTACTCCATCAAACAAGCTGGACCAGGAACATGCATCTGGAACAGGGTCTGAGGTGACCGCAGATGTCTCTGCAGCTGCGCGCCATCTGTACACGCAACTACCGTGCAGCGCACCAAAAGGAGCTTCAAGCGAGGAGTGGCAAACCTCGTTGAACAAGGTGATCGGAAGTGCGCACCGGACCTCTGATAAGGTGTTTCGGGCGGTGGTGGAAGAGTGGAGGCCATCATCTCGTGACGTGCCAAGCGTGAACGGTCACACCTTGGAGGACGAGGTGCAAGATCTGGAGGCGGACGCCATGGCACTACCACCGTGGTCTGGCATATATGCTGGCGGCGAACGTCTTGTGAATCTTCTGAGACTGATCAAGGACCACTTGGAATGCACGACCGCTGGCCCAGTCAACTTCAGTGTCGGTGCAGTCGTTGATCTCATCACTAGGTTTTTCTCACTCACAGTACCTTTGTCATCAGGTAGCAAGGGCTTCCAAAACTCCCTGAGATTCAACAACCAAATCGGCAAGGAAGAGCGAGAGAACCTCTGGGTGGTCTTACCGGATGTACATGTGGCGGCCATAGACATCCTGCTAGCTCTGACACGCCGCTGTGATGTCAGTACTTCAGCCATTGATGCGACTATGCTCGATCAGCTTGTCTACGTCTTCGCGTCGGAGAGGGATACGCCGCGAGTTCGCATGGCTTGTTACCTGTCGGTCGCTCAGTTGCTCAAACGCTCAGGCGCGGCTCTACCAAAGTCTTCCATAGACCCGCTCGGTCTCGTGATACGCACATGTTGCGATGATATTCTTCCCTTCGAACAGAGCAACTCAGCCTCAAAGCAGCCTTCTCAGCAGCTGAAAACGAACGGTAATGCCCAGCAGACTCTCACAAACGCCGACACCTTCCTAAGCCCTACCAAAGAGCTCGAAAACCCTGCCGCCATGTTCAAAGGACTTCAAGAAGCTGCACACGGACTTCTCACCGTACTACTTGCCAATGTACGACCGCAGCATCTATCGGACTCTACGAGAACCCGACTAGACCGTACCGCCATCCTAGTCGGACACAAAGACGCCATGGTCGCTAGTGTGCTCAACCAACCCCCTAGCAGAAAGTTTGGCAAGCCGGCCGCGAGCGTTCTGCCACTCTTGGCGCATATGTACTCTGCAGAAAAGGAAGTGGAGGCATTGCTAAGGCCTAGGATGCCCGTTGTCCGCACTGGGGGTCAAGAACTGGCGGGCGAGAGTGAGGAGGATGAAGACGAGGAAGCCGATGATAGCGAGGAAGAGGAGGAGGAAGATGAAGAAAAAGAAGAAGAAGAAGATCAGTTTGTAGGCAATGAGCTGGACACTTTGCTCGAGACGGCAGCAAGCACAGACAGCGTGGGAGGCGATGTCTCGATGACCGGGGTAGACGCTATGGCGACAGAGGAAACGCAGTTGCCAAAGAGCGGTGGGAAAAGGTCACAAGAGGAAGATGCCTTGCCTTCGCCAACCAAACGAGTGAAAGTAAGCGAGGAGCCAGATGTATTTTTTGCGCCTACCTCGACCAGCGGACTAGCGGCAACACCAACGACTATTGTGGTGCCAACCACCTCAATTGTGTCGGAGGGCCAGAACATTAGCATTCCAGTACCGGTTGTCGCCAAAACTCCACTTTCAGCAGCACCGCCACAGGCCAACGACGACAGCGACGACGAAGATCTTGTTCCGCTGGTACTTGGACAGGACACAGATGACGATTCTGAATAGCAGTCACCACAGTAGACAGTAGGTAGTAACTTCATTGTATGTCCGTTGAACAATAGGAAGTGCGGCGTCTTGAATAACCACGGATCGGTGAATGCTCGGACCAGCAGTGAAAGTTTGGGTCCGCAGCGCGGCAGCCAGCGTTCATATATGTTTTCCTCTAGCATTCAAATATGCCCTATTATTCTTTTCCTGAAGCCAGTCGCACGACTGTTTCATCAATCATCTGTACAGCTTCACGCCTGTCCCGAATTATACATCAATACTCCGTCTCCCAAGTCTCCGCAACCACACAACATGCCGGGATTCAAGCGCTCCCGCAGCATTAGCGACATCGCCCTCGGCCAAGTCACGCCACCTCCTCCTAAGCGCACTAATTCGCCAGCTCCAGCCCGCATTCCTTTCACCGACGATGTCCCTCCTGCCAAACCACGCCGTTCACGCATCAGATGCCCCCAGAAATGCTCAGGCGGCATCTTTCCAACGGACACATTCCAAGACGTCCCCATTAACAGCGTCGAGGCCTCCTCCCTCGACGAGACCACCTGGGGTGTACAACAGTATCGGAACCTTCTCGCGTCTCACCTCTCATATCCGTCCATAGGGGTATCATTCGAGCAATATCGCACAGCGCTTAGGGACCCGAAGACCTTCAGGCCCCCCGATGCCAATGCCGATCGCAAGCCGACCTTCGGTCCCGGCGCCCTCGACATCGACTTTGACAACGTACCCCCAAGGTACCCGTGGCGCTTGTACACGCATCCCGTATACAAAGGGACGACTAGCGACCCCATGATTCCACTCGCCATTATCCGCATTGCAGAGAGAAATTTGCCCTTCATCAATTTCGACTCGGCACTGAACAACTTGCCGAACTTGGGCGCTGGAGAGAAGTACCCAGTATGGCGTGATGACGTCGACTTCATCGATAAGAACACCGCACACGACCGGCGGTCGACGCATGACAGAATCTGTGTAGTTTTCCTGCCGGATTACTACATAGACGGCCGGCATGCGGTAGGCTTCTACACGCGCAAGCAGCCGTCGAAGCGCTTCGCGGCTATGCTGTTCACGCCATGCACGGTCGCAGATCTGAATGCTGCGAAGTTGTGGACGCTGGTCGCGGAGGACAGCGCTGGGCCGGTGGACGGCTCCGCCTGGGAAGATGTTTTGGTGGGTGTTGGAGCCGGTCAGTGGTTTCATGGAGAGATGGTGGAAGAGAATGAGACGAGGAATGCGGTTGTGGCGGTTGAGAAGGAGTGGACACTTAGACTGAAATTGACCTTGAGGGAGCTTGAGGAGTATAAACCGGAGGCGGCGGAGAGGGATGGGGGCCAGTGTTGGGATAGTTGGTGGGAATGAGTGCTTGTCGTGTCTAAAGGTCAGAGATCTGTGGGCACGGTTAAGATTGGTTGGCATTGATGGTAAATATGTTTGGTATGCGTTTCCTAGTCTACATTGAAGGAAAGCTCGTTACCTCTTACTGTACCATCATTGCAGCTACATCATTACCATTGCGCCATAATCTATGCATGCATCGTGGGAAATTGAGAGAAGAATCACACTCCGTTCGCCCACTCCGCCCACCCAACCCACCGCTTGACTACCTCGTCAACCTTGGTAACTCCATCTTTGCTCGCCTCAACTTCAAACCACTCCCTGTGATCCTTCCCACAAGCATTACACCTTTTTGTGACACGCTGCTCGCTAAGCTCGAGATGGATCAGCCGTTCAACGCGATGGGCGTGCGGCACTTTTCTTACTCCTTCCGATACCCTTCGCATTGGGTCCGAGGGGCGCTGGTGATTATACGACTGGCGCCGAGTATTTGCAGGGGATGCCTGAGGCGACGGATTCGGTGATGGTGATGGGGTCGAAGAGACGTAGGGGTAGTATCTAACAAGAGAGAGGGAGTAGCCGCACTGGCGAGTCCACTCGTGCATGCGTCGGGTTACGTTGCTTGCACGGCCAATTTTGAGAAGGATGGTGTCTTTCTCGGTTGTCGCTGCGGAGTCCCCGCCTGATCTTTGGTGCGCTGTGCCTGGCCTCGGTCGTTGAGGTTGGCGAACGGAGTACTGTCGCAGGACATCCGATGTACGCCGACCTTGTTCAGGCCGCGAGGGAGGGGCGAGCAGTGTTGACGCTGTGGATGAAGGCGCAGGACCAAGCGACTCTGGTGTCAGCCAGAAAATGTAGATGTAACCTTCCTCATCGTGCTGGGAGATGGGTTTGGAGAGCTCGGCGAGGAGCGCAGATGCGGTCTGAGGAGTGAGCGTTTTGGGAATGTAGGAGAGCAGCATGGACGTCTCCGATGGTCGTGATGAGATCTTGTTGAGAGGTCGGGCCTGCTTCTCTCCCAGTGGCTTCCGCACGGGTACACTGCTGCTCACCGGGCGCGATGCTGATGTAGGTGTGGTAGAGCTACCGCTGGGTTGTGGGGCCGAAGCTGGTACCGCAGAACTACCACTCAGCCGGCTTGGTTGCCGTCTTGAGGGAGCCTGTGACCATGGGGCTTCCGGAGTCTGCTGGGTCGTCGTCGTCATTGGAGGTGGCTGATTCAACGTCCTTCTCTTGTGTCTAACAACCTCGACATAGTCGTCCTCCTCCGCAGAAATGCAGCACAATGACCCCCAAAACCCGTTGTTCTTTCGTGGCGCACTAGCTGCAGGGCACTGGTTGATACGATGCTTCTCTGCCATCAGATCGCTCGGCACAGACATGAGCGGACCCTCGACATTATCCCAAGTAGGAGGCCTGTTGACCCTCTTCGGCGGACGATTTCCCAACGTCCTCTGGTCCTGCCGATTTTGTCGTCTCCTCTGTGATGACGTCTGCGCATGCTCATTGACCTCTAGAACACCCAATTGCGCAACAAGTGTATCGATACTGTTCCTCTCCCGCAATGGATAGAGTGTTGTTTCCTGTCCATCTGGCCCGCCGGTTGCAGGAGCTTGGTCTTTGTGTTGCCAGCAATAGAATGCCGCAGCCCCAGTCTCTTCCTCATCGCTATCACCCACCACTGATACCACTGCTAGCACACCGTTATCCCCAGAAGACGGTTTCGCGTCGATGGCGCGTCTGCAATGTCGACCGGTTTTGGTAACGCCTTTGCAGGTTGTCGCGGGATTTCGAGAATCGGAACGAGGAATGAGCGCTTCGGGGGTGCGGCCGGTGAACGCCATGGCTGTCTGGAGTTTCCTGTGGGGTAGTGGCTTGTCAATAGGAAACATGTCCGGGCCTTTGCTACAGGGCGGTGAAGAATGGCTGTCAGCTCAGGGACGCTCTTTACGCGGGCATTGTGAAAGACATGGAGCAAACGCCAGGAACTATAATTAGTAGGAGCAGCATATAGTGAGGCTATGTCGGCACCTAGAGTAGCCCTCATTATCGAATGGGCGTTGTCAAAAAGAGATGGCTGGGGCACTTGAGATATCGTGTGGCAGGCGAGTGGCAGGCGAGTGGCACGATTGTGGCGGTGCATGTGGCTCATTTCTCGCTTGGAACCATCGTTGGGGCTTCCGCCAATTTGCCATTGCAAAACGACGACAAAATGAATTGCAGCACCGATGCGTACTTGAACTTTTGGAGAGACTGCCGAAGGCAAAAAGAGGGGGTGTGAATTGCATCGGCCGGGAATCGAACCCGGGGCTAGCCGATGTTGCGCTTGGCAACGGCTAATTTTACCACTAAACCACCGATGCGGTGAGATAAATCAAGTCTGTCTGATTTATGACTGTATCTTAGCTTCATATCAATATATACCGGCTTTGCAGAGGAGTTATCAAAACATATGATACGTCGCGCCAACAGAACTCGGCAGCCCACGCGCGAACCCCACTTCCAAGACCAACGCTAGCAGTTACCCCATCCCAAAAGCTAATCCCAAACATAATCTTTTCACTCAGAATCAAATTCTTTCATCAGAGAGGCCTCTGCTAAATGTCACTACGGCAAATAAGCTTGGACACCCCAAAAACAACACCAAGGACCTACATCGCTGTAAACAGAGTCAAAATCATTCGACGGGTGTCACTACCCACTGCTTTTTGACAGATAACGTTCTGTTGAAAGAATACGACTTTCCATTTGTTGCATGCAATCTCACCTGGCGCCTCAAGCTCGCTGTCTTGCGCGGGCTTTATTAGAGTACATCCATGGCCGGAGATCTCAGCACGTGAAGTATTTATAACTCATTCCTGTCGATGCTTCAGAGCCGGTCAACGACAGCTAAAGATAGGTGGTACGTTAAAGTGATGAAAGTTGCTGATCGCGGTGGAAAAAACGGTCTTGCGCTTGTGCAAATGGCGTCACAGCAGCATGGATCAGACAAAGGATCACAATTGTACGATGAGTCAATTGCTTTGACTTGATAGCTCCATCACCAAGTCTTTGTGCTCGAGGCAGTGTCGCGAACAAAGATTCTACGCTGAATCAAAATGCGCGAACACGAAAGTCTTCATGCACGAGGCGATGTCACGAACGAAACTCTCGAGTTCTATAGCACAGAGGCGACTTCCCTTTGTTCGAATTCAATCTTATATGGGAAGGCTATGCCATGTATTCTGGAGAACTATCCTCATTCTTCACACTCCAATCATTACCTTCCATCCACTCATGATGCGAACAGCCGCCAAAGTCATCGAGGAGGCTTATGGCTCCAAAGCCGTCGGGAACTTCGACGAAGTCTGCGCCATAGAATCCGCCGATCGTCGCGACCTCGACCACATCATTCACTCCGGAAAATGGGCAAACCTCGAGTTCCCTTACTATGCGCCCTCGCACCCGCAGGAGCTACTACCCACCCTCACCCAAATTAAAACAGCAATGAAAAGGTCGTCATTTGCGCGTAGATCAGACTTTTCAAATGTCTGCAGAGTAGGTGATTTTGTAGTGACGTAGAGGACTGATAATTGTGTTTTAGCGGTAGGTTCCTGTTCATGATGTCATAAGAGTGCGAGAGCAATCACTGACTAGAGTCACAGATAGCAGAAAACATGTTATTTGTAGAGCAGTTCCCACAGATTCGCTCCCCAAAATTATACGCCGCATATAGCGTGAACCGCGAGGAAGAAGGCGTGGAACTCCGTCCTATGCACTACCTAGTTACGGAATACATCGAAAACGACAATATAGACTGGTATAATTACTTGAAACTACCTGAAGCAGCGCAAAAGCTCTACACCACCAGGCTAGGCGAGCAGTTGAGAGCACTGCGGTCCATCCCCTCCGAAGGTTACTACGGCCGCGTAAACAAACAACCATTCGCCCCCGACCTCGCCCCCTTCCGCATCCGCTACCAACACTTCCACGGCCCATTTGAGAGCTTCTACGACATCGTTGATGCTATGTATAGCAGTACCGAGCTTCGGTGTGCCGAGAAGGAAAACCTCAGGACGTCTATTACCAAGTTGCGAAATGCCAAGCAGCAAAATAGGGCACAGCAGCAGACTTTGCCCGAGTGGGATCCTGTTATCGCCGCTATGCTGGAAGACTTCAAGCCTATCATAGGACGCACTAAAGGCAACAAACCGGTACTTACAATTATGTTCCCGACAATGACCAAATTTCTTGCAAAAGCGGTCAGGGATAATGATGGCGAGATTGTGGACTGGAAGATTACACTGACTGATTGGATGGATTTGGGGTGGTACCCTGCTTTTTTGCAGGCGCACGTTCTTGGGTGTTGGCGTTCCCCTCACTGGGGTGAGGAGGGAAAGAAGTTTTATCAAAGGATGAAGGAATACATTTGTGAGGAGGATTTCGACGAGGCGTTGGAATATTTGCATAACAGAGCGAAGGGCTTTCGTATCAATTAGGTAAAAATCTAGTGCTCAGCTCAGTCTCTTCATTTACTGATATTAGTCCACGAGTAAAAGTAGCATGAGTGCGACGTTCACCAACCCCGAAGACCCTTGACCCAATCCCCCCCATCACCTTGTCCTCCATCATTTCTTCACCCCCTAATACGAACCCACGCCCTGTCTGACGCCCTGTCCAACGCTCCCAAGAACCCATCCCGCCACGACTTAAACTTCTTCACATCATCATCATCCTCCTCCTCCCCTTTGCGCCACAGGATACTGCATACAAGCACTATCAAAAGCATCCACATCAGCAAACCATCCATGCTCCTCCACCACAAAAAGAGGGAAATCATTGTTTTTGACCTTCTCTGCCACGACCTGCCCCCTCTCCGGCCTGTACGCATTACAGTAATGGATGCATAGGTCGCGGCCAGAGACAGAGATGTAGAGGCGGATGACGCCGCGTTGATCGTAGCGTGTGCTGACTAGGTGATAGGGGGTTGTTGTTGGTCGGGGGGTTATGATTTTGGAGTGGTTCATTGTGTTGGTGGTGTATGGTGGTTTTGTTCAGTTCGTTCGTTGCGTTGGTATGCTTTGCCGTTTGTTCAATTCGTTCGTCGCGTTGGTGTGTTCTGCGGTTTGTTCAATTCTTTTGAAGCGTAAGTGGTGTTCTGCGTTTTGCTTACTTGATTGATGTTATCTTGTGTGTATGTAGTCTGTTTTTGGAGTGAACGAAAGAACGCTGATGTTTTATATCAAATCCCACGAGTTGAGGTCTCACCGATAGTATTACACCACGACATGTCTTGCCTCTGTCGCAACGTGAAACGTCAAGAAACGAGACTGTGTCTGCCTCCATTGACTACTGATGTGTCGATCTGAGATTGTGGACGGATGTCTCGCTCTGATGCGTGCATGGTTCAACGTCGCAGCCTCAAGCCCACGGACGTTTCTCAAACCGTGGTAAAAGCTCAATGACACTGGATGAGATCGCTTAGGTTCTAAAGACTGCAACAGCGTGAAACTTCTAGATGCTTCTACGAGTGGATTGGGGCACTTTTCAGTCATACATACGTAGGATTGTGGAGGGAGAAATCCGTTCAAGTGGCCGTGGACTTACATTTAGCTATCAAAGTCGACCTGACCTGATGTCGTCGAGCTTCCGGACCAAATTGAATACGCGTCATGGCTCGGCTTTTGGACGGCAAAACAGCCTCGTCTAACTCCCTCCTCTCCACCCCACATCCAACGTTAAGCCGCCAACCCCCCCAAAACCACACTCCCCAACACTGCCAAACCCAAAACAACCCCCAACTCCTTCCCACCCGCAGCCCCCGCCGTCTGACTAGCGTCCACAGTCTGCTGCGGCCCATTCCATACGGGAATCCCCGACGGAATCCCATTGATGGCTGAGGGGAGGTACGATGCTAGATTTAGAGGGAGATTGGAGGGGATAAGGGAAGCGAGGAGGTTGGTGACGGTGGAGGGACAGGTCAGGTCTTTTACAGTTGGGCCGGGTTGTTGAACCTGTTGTGGTGTTGGATTCGCTGGCTTGGAGGTGGGGTCGAGTGAGTGGACGAGGGTGCAGCTTACGAGTGCGCAGATATTGCTCAAAGCAAGCGAAGCTTCACAAACAGCCTGCGTATGCGTCGGACAGTATGAAGTCAGACAGTCGAAGCCTTGGTTTGCGAATTTGCATGCGCAGCCTAGATCCTCTTTGCATTCGTCGATTTTAGAGGAGATGGAAGATGAGCAGAATTCATATCTTCTGCATACTATTAGCGAAGCTTGTATATATATAGGATGAAGGGCATGGACGTACGTTTGCGCGTCACCGGTCGAGCAAGACAAGAAGGCAGAGGAAGTGATGGTGCGGAGGTGGTCCTCGTTGTCGTTCTGTGCGTGCGTAGAGGCGTAGCGGGATGCTAGCAGCACCGCGGAAAGTATGGGTATACGCATGGTGCTGACTGGTTGTGCTAAGGGTTCGAGTGGTGGTTAAAACGCAACTTGCGGCGGTATTCGCGGCTTTCTTGTTCCTAGCCCAGTGTGGCCTCATGTAAACGTAGGAGAATGCGTTCCTCGTAGCGTCATCACAAGACAACGTATCGCTATATCGCCAATAAACGCTTTGCGGGGTAGCGCGGCTAGGGAGATTGTGGAATGTGCGCGCTTGGGACTGGAATGTGAACACTGAAAAGAGTGTGGAGAAAACGAAGACACGATAGGTATATATCTAGGTATATGCAACTACAAAGCATCGCCAGACAAATCCTCCGCCAGCCCTTCCAACTCTTCAAGCCGGAAGGGAACCCAAAGCCTCTCCGTACCCATAGCATCCTTTCGACTTTCAACCATCTGATGATCGTGGAACTCCTTCAGTAGGGTCCTGAAGCCCACCTCGCTAGAACAGACGAATTCTTCGACAGCTTTGTGATATAGCACTCGGTATTCCACACCCTGGGTGGTCTCCGAGGTGTTCTTCGTCTGTATAATCTTTTTGTTCCTGGGCGTCGCTGGCATATCGTCATCAAAAAGGCCCTCTCCATCCATCAGGATCAGGGCCAACTGCTCAGTGACGAGTATGCGGAATAGTGCGCGTGCATTCTCGGGTAGCGAGCGGAGCACGAAGCCTACGCCGTCGCGACCTCCTATCCTCCTGCCGCTGCGGCCGAGAAGCTCGTTTACAGTTTCTACGACGTCTATCTCAGCGTCGTAGGGTGCAAAGGTCGTCGCATCGTGGAAAAGGAACTTATACTGCGCCCGCAACCCTACATCCCAGAGCAGCGGGAAGTTTGGGGTATCCGCAGTGCATAACAGGTTGATGGAGGGATGTGCTGCAAGAGCTGCAAGCATGGATGGCACGGCACCCTTGCGAAGGTAGGGCGAGTCGATGGAGTTGATGATGACGGGAATTGGGTGCCGGGGTGCATTCTCCGAGAGGTAGTCTACGATGTAGGCTAGCAGCGATGTGGGCTGATTGGGCAACTTGGTGTTCGCGGGTACGACTGTAGATGCTATTGTAATCAAGATGTCCTTGAGCGTGGTGCCTGAAGTGTACCCATTAACCACCACGATCTTTGGGGTCTGCTTGCTTTTGTCACTTTGTCCTGATAAGTGCTGATAGAGGCGCGCGGTGAACTTTTCAGTGATCGGGCGCTTTGAGCCATAGCCGTACAGGCAAATGTTGAAGCCTTGTTCCAGCTCAAATATCCACTGGTCGTATGCGCGGCTGTGCAACTCTAGCAAGAAATCCTTCTCGGGTTCGTGGCGATCCCGGTAGGACTGCATAGCCTGGAAGTACTCGTCATGATTTAGCAGGCTCTGAGACGGCAGCGTGTTGTTCGACGTCTTGGTGCCACCTGGCCGATTTTGCCAGAAGTATTCCTCATGCGCAGGCATTTCGGTTGGTGGCGTAGGAGATCGCTCCTTTAGCAATCGAGCTTTCTTCCCCGAGCCCTTTGGCCGCCCTCTTCCTCTCTTCGTGGGTGTCTCTGGTACGGGTGCTGCTTCCTGCGCACCTGCCTCGGTATCGTCCTGCGGCTCATCGTCGCTCAGGATTTGCTCTGCCAACGCTTCCTCTTCATCCAAAGCCTCCTCATCGCTCTCGACGCCGTTGATTGCGCGGTCTAGCAGCTTCCGGTTGCTCTTGCGTCGCGCGCTTCTGTCGGCGTTTCGAACGATCGAGGGGCTATCGGCGGGCGTCTCGTCGTCGGCGGCTTTGGTCGGGGTTGCGAACAGGAGCCTGCGGTTGGACTTTGGCGTCGTGCCATTGATTCCGTTTATAAGCCCTGTCTTCTTCAAGATCGACTTGGGCGTCCCGGCCTCTGCTACCAACTGCCCTCTTCCTCTCCTGGATGGCGTCTGCACCCCCGGGACGCCCCCATCATCGTCGCCTTGGGCTTGAGTTCGCAATTTTCGCGGAGACGCATCGTCAGCAACGTCATGGCTTCGCTTTCGTTTGGCGCTGACCATGTCGCGTGTTGTAGAGTCCAATACTGAGGTTGCCTTTCTTTACGCGACTTTTCGCGTCGCGGTCGGAGCTGCCGTTGCCGCGCCGATCTTGGCGTTGCTTGATTTCCTTCATCGGCCGGCGACACCCAAGCTCTACTCAGTCAGTCAACACCAAAGCTCTAATCAGTCATCTCACTCCAAGTCAACCGTCAGCAACCGTCAGCTGGAGACAGCTCAGCTCACAGCAGGATCAGCGTTCGGGCTACTTTGCCTTGCCCTGTCGCGTAGGCTCGAAACGTGTCTTCATCCGAAGATGGACTTGCTAGCACTGCTTGGGCGCCATCTCTCTCCACGTGACTTGTCGTCGGCTGCGCCATGCATCCGAGCAGACGCACATGTCGGCCGTCCGAGCCGCTGTATTTCTACTGCTGCCATCGCAAGATACCGAAACTTGCAGCCGCAGCATGAATCGACGCTGCCATGCACAACAACCAATCTCGGGGCTTGGCGACGCTGCAAGGCCTGCAGATAAGATTTCCGGGAGAGATCTTCGCCCTCTTAAACTGACCGCTACTGGGCACGGCAGTATTCTGGATACCAGAATTACGGATCTCTTCAAAAGACCCATAAAACCTCTCCCCGTTGGTCATTGTGATTGGCGATCCGGCTCCACACACCGTCGGTGCTGCTCCATTCAGGCGTACAGCCCCAGTGTTCGGTGCTACTTACTCAACACTTTAGCAACATGGCTAGCTTCGGTTTCTTTTACCAAGGAGCATTTTGACTGGCAGAGCAGCCAACGTTCGTGCCGGAGAAGCCTCGGCCAAACGTAAAAGAACGTCACCGCGCCTTTGCTACCCCGAGATCTGCGGCGCCATCCCGCCATCCCCCAGTTTTTTCCAAGGGTGAGGCTCAAGCTGTGCTAAGCACAACAGGAATGCCGAAAAGCACGCGCTCGCTACCTTCCGCATCGCCTCAAGGCCGTTGGCCGCCTGCCTTCAACGCACGCTAATTTCCCACAAGGGTCCACACTACTCAATCTTTCATGTGGAGAATCCGGTGAAGTTCTCTCCAGATGACGTCGTGCAATCCCCATTGTGGACCATCAGCTCGGGTGCAACCTTTCGGTCTGTACCGGAGACACCGACCGCGTGAGTGGTGGGAGATTGGCAGCAGCTGGAGAAGAATGGGTCGAGTAGATAAGAGAGCTCACCCCGCAGAATGTGGCCACCATTTACCCCAGTCTTCACATATCTGGAGGAGTTGATACCCATCTTTCAACGCGTGCAAGTTCACGCTCTTCTACTCAGCCCGTAACAGGCAATAATACAAACACCATGGGTTCCGACGATTCAGCAACATCCTTGGGGAACGCCTCGGTGCACCCAACCTATATGGGCTTCTCCGGAAGGTCCCTTGGGTTGGCTGTCTCCATCGTGTCAACCACTGGCTTCCTTCTCTTCGGATATGACCGTAAGTGCTGCCAAAATCCCATACGTTTCAGTATCCTGACACCAACCAGAGGGTGTCATGTCCGGAATCATTTCAGCCGAGCCCTTCATGGAATATTTCCCCGAGACTCACGACAACGCGACGTGGCAAGGGTTTGTAACAGCCATCTATGAGATTGGTTGCTTGCTGGGTGCCATGGGCGTTCTACTCTTTGGAGATTCTCTAGGGCGTCGCCGCGGCATGATGATCGGTGCCTTGATCATGATTCTTGGGGTCATTATCCAGGTGTCTTCTGTCAAAGGTCACAAGGCGACTGCCCAGCTCATCATCGGCCGCGTGGTTACTGGTGTCGGAAACGGCATGAACACATCTACGATCCCAACCTACCAAGCGGAATGCTCTAACACGAAGAACCGCGGACTCCTCATCTGCATCGAGGGCGGTGTCATTGCGTTCGGCACACTCATCGCCTACTGGGTCGACTTTGGATGCGCCTACGGACCTCCTCAGCTTACCTGGCGCTTCCCCATCGCGTTCCAGGTCGTCTTTGGATTCATCGTGTTGATCGCACCTTGGTGGCTACCGGAATCTCCCCGATGGCTTCTTACAAAAGATCGCCAGGAGGAAGCGACCAAAGTCATCGCCGCTCTGCGCGGCCTCAGCATTCACGACGATGAGACCAAACTGCAGGTCAGCATCATCATGGACGGCATCCGCGCATCTGGCCACAAGGGTGGCGTCACGCCTTTCGGTGCACTTTTCAAGGGAGGCAAGACCCAGCACTTCCGCAGAATGATGATCGGTGCTTCGGCTCAGCTCTTCCAACAGATTGGTGTATGTATTCACCTACCGCTAAAAATGACCTTTACTAACCAAAACAGGGTTGCAACGCAGTCATCTACTTCTTTCCCCTTCTCTTCGAGAACTCCATCGGCGAGACCAAGCAGATGTCACTCCTCCTAGGCGGTGTGAACATGATTGTGTACAGCGCCTTTGCCACGACTTCATGGTTCATCATTGAGCGTACTGGTCGCCGAAAGTTGTTCCTGATCGGCACGATTGGCCAATGCCTATCGATGGTGCTCGTCTTCGCTTGCCTCATTCCTGGCGACAAAGCGTCGGCCAGGGGCGCGGCTGTTGGACTCTTCACTTACATCGCATTCTTCGGAGCCACATGGCTTCCCCTCCCATGGTTGTACCCCGCCGAGGTCAACCCTCTCAAGACGCGTGCCAAAGCCAACGCGGTATCGACATGCACCAACTGGCTCTTCAACTTTACGGTTGTTATGATCACGCCGGTCATGCTTGCCAAGATTCAGTGGGGCACCTACCTCGTCTTTGCGTGCGTCAACGCGGGTTTCTTCCCCATCATCTACTTCTACTACCCTGAGACGAAGAAGAGGAGTTTGGAGGAGATTGACCTTATCTTCGCCAAGGGCTACTTGGAGAACATGAGCTACGTCCGAGCAGCGGCCGAACTGCCTTATCTCAACGACCAAGAAGTACAGGCACAGGCGTCCGAGTATGGATTTGTGAACGGAGACGACGAGGGGGAAAAGATGCAGATTGCGCATGAGGAGAAGGAGGGAGAGGCGGCGATCGCGAGTGGCAGGATGGCGTAGTAGGTTGATGCCTGAGGTAGTGCACGGGACGGGACGCAAAAGTCGGAAGATGTGGATGCGATCCTGTTTTTGATTTCCAGTTTTATACCGAAAGCAGCTCGCTGTAACAGCTTGAGCGGGGTTGGCGTTTCTTCATAGAGGTTACGTACTTGCGTACCAGCTGCAATTGATTGAGTCGTATATCGATCACTTTACCATGGCACAATTGCCTTTCACATGCGCCTTTCCCATCCCGCCTTACGAGGCTACAGGCGCACACAGCACAACGTCATGGCCGGTCTACACAGGGCTATCGCGGGCGAATGGGAGGCCCTGGACATCCGGCAGTAAGCGAACAGCACCGAAAGAGCGTCACCTGTTCCGCGCAGCATCAGTCAACCAAGACGGCGCCCTGTCAGCGCTTGATCGCATGAGCCACGACAGGCGTCAGCTGTCTCTGACTCTGCCATCACGCGCAGTCATGAGTTGCGTAGAGCATCGGGGCGGGAAGGGCGTTGTGGGAGGTGTGCAGCGCGGGCAGTCGTGCTATCTACGGAGCTGCTGATTTGAAGGGTTTCGCGTCTTTGTCAGGCTCAGCCCGTGTGTGCCTTTGTTTGATCATCTCACGGCTGAGGGCCGGCCGGGATACTCGGGGGTCCCTTGTCCTCCCGGCTTGTCGTAATTGTGTGGACGGCGGTTCGTCCGCGGCGTTCAAAGGACTGCCCCGCCTCGTTCTGCCGCCACATTTCCCTCACCTTGTCCCCGGCACTTGCATTCCTCTGACCACAGCCACCATTGCTTTCCGCCTGAACAATCCCTAAGTCCTCGATTCTGCGCTTTCCACACTCGATCGTCCCGGATACTTACCCTTTGCACTGCACTGCGCACGGAAGAGAGGCACAAAGGAAGGAAAAAGGACGGGTTCGCACAAGACGACGCGGTTGCGCTGCAGCCCCGCGGGGTCGGGTTACGTGGGATTTGAATTGGAATTTGGGCGCGCCGGACCCGACGACGTATACCACAGCCAACGGCACGAATAGCGACGACCTCGCAAATGCTAGCATGGAGCCGGCGAGACGACGGCCAGAGTATCATCTGGACATCTTTGCGGACCTGGCGTGCGTGAAGGATGTGGTCAAAGGTGTGTGTTTTTGCTTATCTGGGCCTCCCCCACTCTCCCATTCCACGCGTTCCGACCACCACCGGCGCCCAAAAGTGTTTTGACTGCTGCGGTACATATGCTAATGCGACGATGGGATACCAGCAATCCTCCACACCATCTTCTTCCACCGCTACTTCACCTCCATCTCCCCGCTCACGCGCGACCTCCTCGACCTCACGCTCCCCGCCATCGACGACGTAGACCTCGAAACCCTAATCGACCAGCGCACAATAGCGCTCGTGCGTGCGATCGAGGGGACGCATCAGCAGCGCGGGCGCGGGCAGCTGGTCGTCCAGTTCTTCGAGAAGAAGAGGCGGAAGACGTACTTCTTTGGCAAGGCGGATGAGGATGTCTGTTGGGAGCAGTGGACGCTGGATGTTACGCTTGCGACGCCGAGGACCGAGGCTGGTGAGTACCCTCGCCCCTGTTCCAAGCTATCTGGTGTCGTGGAGCGAATGCTAACGAGGGGTACAGACGTCATCAAAGTTCGAAGAGCCATGACCAAATCCCTCGAAAAAGCCGCGCATAAAATCATAAACATTGTCAACCGCGATAAAGATCATATCCCGCCTATCACCACGACGGACGCGAATCCCTTCCCCTATCACGTCATCGTCAACCCAAAAGCGGCGCCCGAGCAGAATACGTGGGGCCCGCGCATGGGCATCTTCTGATGCGGTCTCAACACCATAACGGCTCAGATACGGGGTGGGAGGTGGCTCTGTTGTATATATGGTAGGAGCCATGGCCCGGAAAAAGAAGAGGCCTAGGTTCAACACCTAGCATTGCGGGTAATGAGGATGTGTGAGATGAGCTATCTGCTAGAAAGAGGCGGAAAAGTCGTTCTTCGTTATTACGGCCTTGATCTCTCCCCTAGGGCAAAAACGGCTCGACGAGCGGTTCGGAAGCATTTTCTCTTTCCTTGACGCGAAAAGCCGGAGAAGGTACGGAAAACACATCTTGTACAGTGCCCGCGGTGTTTCGGGTTGATAAAAGGCGAAACATGGTAACGACGAGATGAGTTGATGCGGTTGTTTTTCTTTGGTGCGACGGTTGTGCGGAGGCGATGATCGCTGATGTTAAGGCGAGATGAGATTACACGAGATACCCCCTTCCCAAATGATACTATGTTTGATGATATGATACACTGATGTGATCTGGTGTAACGAAATATCTTTGGTGTGTTTAAACCAAAACCAGAAACTGCGGCTTTGGCGCTCGTTCACGGCGTGAATCGAGTGTGGCCAATTTGCCTAAAACCCCATCACGACATCCCAATCCGCAGTAACAGCGCGTTCACATCCTACACCCCGCATAGCGTTCATCCCACCAAGGCCGCTGAAACTGACAACGATCCGGAAGCTCCGCAAAAAGCCGCTCTATATTGTGCTCGCTGAACACAATTTCCATAGATGCTATCGAGCCCTGATCCAGCAGCTCGTCCGTAAGCTCCCTTCCAAGAGGATTCCGACGGGGCTTCAACGTGAAGGGGTAGCCGCGGCAGAGGGCCAGCATCTGGGCGCGGCTGGCTTTGCGGATGACCTTCTCGACGAGGGCGGGGTTGAAGGGACCGAAGGGGAATGTGCCGAAAGACTTTCCGACGGGCTCTGGTACATCTGTGTAGAGTGTGGAGAGTTTCTGGGTTGTTCGGGATGTGTGAGATTGCAAAACTTTGCGAGGAGGATTGCGGTCGATGAAATCTTGGACCTGCGCTCGTGGAGATGGCGGGTAATCTGTTCTGCTCTCCCTGTAGGATTTGGAGAAAGGGGATGTGATTCGCGGAACCATGCTCTCGAAAGCATGGTGGGATTGGACTTTTGGGTAGGAGGTTGAGCCTCTCCTCTTCGTGGGCTCGTGCTCGAATGCTCGTCTAGCACAAAGGTCTTCTGTGGCATGCGTGGCGGAATGCTTCGAGTGCGTATTACCCTTGGTCTTTCTACCGTAATTGAGCAGGTATTTGTCCGTTGATGTGTCGTCCTCGGAGCCGTAGATGGAATCCTTCATTGACATTGATTCGAACTTGGCTTGGAAGGAGCCCTTCTTGCCAGAGGACGACTGTTGCTTGCGAGACCGCGGCTGAGTGGATTGACAGCCCCTGGAGAGCGAGACCTTGTCGATAGCATCGAGTGTTCCACTCGCAGCATGCATGTAGTTCAACACGTCATCATCAACTCCATGTTTAGTTAACTCGATAGCGTCGTCGATGTGTACCATTAGGTCGCTAAGCTCTTGGGCCTCCAGTATCTCAAGGTACTTGGTTGGGATGGGGTGGAAGGCGCACATGCGACGGCCCGTGCTCTGAAGAGGGATGAAGTCACTGGTAGGTGCGGCTTCTACGGCGGCCCGGGTACGGTACTGCCCGTTGATAGTGACGATAACTTTCTTGTCCATTCTTTCTTATTGAGTCTGGCAGAGTACCTAAGAAGTATTAGTATTTGCTGAAGGGTTCGTCTATAGAGCGATACTTGCTGGGTAAGTTGGCAAGTTCGTAGATCTTGGAAGATCTTTGATACAAGTCAAGTGTGGTAAAATGAGCTCAATCAACACGTAGCTCCCGGTCGAAGATTTCCACTGTGGTGGGTGTATCGTTTATATTCGCGCAGTTCTAGCGATTATGTAAATTCTGCTCTCGGCAGCGAGCACTCGATCGTGACATTCTTCGAGTGCCAAAAGGTCACTCTCGTGCTTGAGATGTCCGTGTTACACTGAGGAAGTGCCTCGAAACCTCTCAATACCGACGATCTATGTACGGCAAGGTCATGTGGCTTTCTACGGGAAAGTTTGTGCTCAGCCGCAGTGAACATTTTTCGTTGGAGCAATCAGTTTGTGGAACTGCTGTAGTTGGAAAGGGCATCCCGTGGCGGGTATCCGTTCTGACCGTGAAAAATCTCAATGTTTGCGGATAGAGTATCGTATATATCGGTGACAATTTGCGGCTTCGTCGCGTTGGGGAAGGCGGAAGCCATCGAAGAGCCCTCCAGCGGCCACAGTGACGATTAACTACACGGAGACTGCCATACTTATTAGTTGATGGCCTTGTCTGACCATCGCAGTGCGAGGGTAGCGAGAAAGAGTGTGGGTTCTATTTCAAGGTGAGATGTTTGCAGGAAGCAAGCAACAATGATGATTGTCCTCGGTCGGCTATCTATCATGTCGCGTTATCTAGAGTGGTCACGTGATTGCGCGAATTCTGCCTGTACGCGACGCTCTTTCCCCTCACTTCCACGAGCCTGAAGATGCAATAGATCTTCTAACGATCTGTACGTGCCAGCGGATGTCCTGTCATTCAACAGCAACCCCTTCTTCTTTTACAAACTTGCTAGACATCGTTCGCTCACATTTGCCACCCGCGCGCAGCATTCAACGCGAGTGTATCGGTGGCAACCAAATCAGGGGTTGATTCTCGCCCTTGATTCACCACCACGACTCGTGTCTTGCTCTTGCACTCCTTCAACTCACCCTCGGGCTCCCGGTCGCCATCTTTCCATTTCTCTCGCAGCGCCTACACAATTGCACACAAACTCGCCGCCGCCGCTGAGCCTTGCAGCCGCTTCTCACCATGGCACCCCGACGTGCCACCCGGCAATCACTCAAATCGGCGAATGAAATAGCAGTCGCGGCCGACGCCTTAGTTCCATGTAAGTGCAGACTGCAACTTGGTTGCGACAGTCATCCTCAAAACTTGCACTTCTAGCCGCGATTTATTTGCTGATGCTAGCTTGTTAGTGCGTGGTCGGCCGCCAGTGAAAGCCGTGAGCAATCTGAAAAGCTCTCGACTCTCGACAAAGCGAACTTCCTCCCGCACCACCGTTCCGAACTCACCCGACGTCGACGTCGACGACAATACAGCCGAAGACAAAAAGCCCGTGCAGCGCTCTGCACCTCTCAGACGGGTGTTGAAAGAGGTGGCGATTCCGGCCATGAGCTCAAAGAAGGCTGCACCTGGGCGCGAGCCCTTGTCTTCTATAGCACTGCACAGAGAGCATGACAGCTCTACTGGCTCACCTTCGCTCGACAACTCCGATTATGAGACGCCCGGCACGAGCATATCAACGACACCTGCCGCCTCGATCCGGCGGGATGTGAAAGCTACACGCAAGAGTGGCTTGAGCGAGGCCGTGAGTGCCGGGCTAGGCGCATCATCTTCACGCAAGCGCGTGCATGCGGTGATTCTCGATTCCGAAGATGAAGGCGACCAGCTCGATATCGATGCTGAGCTCGCTCTGCAGATGCAGATGGAGCTGGACGAGCAAGATCGCAAGCGACGGAGAATCGAAAGCGGAGATAACATATCGATCGATTCGGAAGACGAAGAGATCGTGCTACCAAGGCGCAAGGCACCCGCTTATACAGGCAAGGGCAAGGGCAAGGCTACGGTCGACCATGCCATGGAGTTCGATGCGGACGAGGACACTCTGCTCCACACCCCCGCGTTCAAGGGCAAAGGAAAAGGCAAAGCCAGGGCTCAAGAATTAACAAGCAGCGCCCGTGGCCGGTCTGTCCGTTCCAGCGCAAAGCGCAAGACTGTCACGATTCTTGACGATGGCCTCTCCGACGATGAGTCTGATGACGAGGACGAATTCAAGCTGGAGGATGATGAGGAGCTGGACCTAGACGATGCCGAGGAATATAATGCCGTCAAATTTGTCAGCGATTCCGAAGACGATGTCCCACTCGCGCTCATCAACAAGAAAGCATTGCCGACCCCTTCCCGATCGAAGCGTGGACGAGCTCCCCGAGGCAAGAAGTACAAGGCTCCTACTGGTAAAGAGAAAGCCGCTCGCGAACGCCGTCTTGAGAAATATGCCCACATTGAGGACAAGTGGGATCGGAAGCGGGCCATGAACCGTGATCGACTTGAGGAATCACATCCGAAATTGGTGACCATGTGGGACACACTCAAGACGGTGCCTGTTCTTGAGGTTCAGGAAGCCGAGCAGCCAAAGTCGATTACGAGGCGGTTGAAGCCTTTCCAACTCGAAGGCCTGAGTTGGCTCACCCGGCAGGAGAAGACCGCTTGGAAGGGTGGTCTTCTTGGCGACGAGATGGGCATGGGCAAGACTATTCAAGCTGTCTCGCTCATTATGTCGGACTTCCCCGCCAAAGACCCGACGCTCGTCGTGGTTCCTCCAGTTGCCTTGATGCAGTGGTCGAACGAGATCAGGGAGTACACCGACGGCAAACTCAACGTCCTTGTGTATCATGGTACAAATGCCAAGTGCAAGAAGATGACGATCAAAGACTTGAAGAAGTTTGACGTTATCATGGTTTCGTACAACAGCTTGGAATCGCTACATCGCAAGGAGACTAAAGGATGGGCGCGTGGTGAAGACATCATCAAGGAAGCGTCACTTTTACATGCCATTCACTATCACCGCCTTATCCTCGACGAGGCGCACAGTATCAAGTCCCGCACCACCGGCGTAGCCAAGGCCTGCTTTGCGTTGAAGGGATCCTACAAATGGTGCCTGTCAGGTACGCCGGTTCAGAATCGCATTGGAGAATTCTTCTCTCTTTTGCGCTTCCTCGAGGTCCGCCCATTTGCGGATTACTTCTGTCGGAGCTGCGATTGTGAGCAGCTGCACTGGACCGTCGACGAGGATCACATGTGCAAAGCTTGCGATCACGGTGCGTCTGAGCATGTTTCAATCTTCAACCAGGAACTCCTCAATCCCATTACCGGTGATGACCCTGCGCTACGCGAAGACGCCCTCTCGAAGCTGCACATGATCACGGCTCGTATCATGTTGCGCCGCATGAAACGCGACCATACCAATTCTATGGAGTTGCCTATGAAGGATATCATCATCCACAACGAGTTCTTTAGCGAAGTCGAGCGAGACTTTTCGACCTCGATCATGTCCAACTCGGCTCGCAAGTTTGACACCTATGTTGCGCAGGGTGTCATGCTCAACAACTATGCCAACATCTTTGGTCTGATCATGCAAATGCGCCAAGTTGCAAATCACCCTGATTTGCTACTAAAGAAGAAATCGGCGGAAGGCGGCCAGAACGTATACGTGTGCAACATCTGTGACGAGCCGGCTGAAGACGCGGTGCGCTCTCGCTGCCACCACGAGTTCTGCCGAGCTTGTATCAAAGACTTTATGGACACATGCGAGGCTTCTGGCTCCGACGCCGATTGTCCGCGCTGTCACATCGCCTTGTCGATCGACTTTGAGCAGCCAGAACTGGAACAAGATGAGGACAACGTCAAAAAGAATTCCATCATCAATCGCATCAAGATGGAGAACTGGACGTCATCGACCAAGATTGAGATGCTCGTCTACGATCTTTACAAGCTCCGAAGCAAGAAGCAGACACTCAAGTCGATCGTCTTCAGTCAGTTTACGTCGATGTTGCAGCTCATTGAGTGGCGTCTCCGTCGCGCAGGCTTCAACACGGTCATGCTTGATGGTTCCATGACGCCTGCGATGCGGCAGAAGAGCATTGAGCACTTCATGACAAATCCGGATGTCGAGGTCTTCCTCGTGTCACTCAAAGCTGGTGGTGTTGCTTTGAACTTGACTGAAGCCTCTCGGGTTTTCATCGTCGATCCGTAAGTATTCTTTCTCTGTACACGCAACAACTTGCTAACATACGACAGGTGGTGGAACCCAGCGGCTGAGTGGCAGTCTGCCGATCGTTGCCATCGCATCGGGCAGAAGCGTCCCTGTGTTATCACGCGCCTTTGCATTGAGGATAGCGTCGAGTCTCGCATGGTTGCGCTGCAGGAGAAGAAGGCAGCCATGATTGCTGGAACGGTCAACAATGACAAGGTTGCGATGGACCGCTTGACCCCCGAGGATCTCCAATTTCTCTTCCGCGGATCCTAAATGACTGGAACAGTCGCTGAACAAAAGGAAAGATAATACTAAAGATGTATGTTTACATGTTACGAATAGGGTTATGACCGGAGTATGCGATTACGGGAGCCAATTTGGCATGCCTGGAGGGGGATTATTGGCGCTTCACGGTTAGGACAGGCTTCAGATGAGCTCATGTATGTACTACTTACATAGGTCTTATAACCCAGACCTACGCAAAAGGCGCTTCGTATGAAGATCGATTACATAGCTTTTCTAGCCACATCATTATCGCCAAAGCTGTTGCTCTTCAAACTGCTTTCACCGCTTCTCATGCTAGACCCGAATTTGGAAACATGTCGTTATTGCCGGCACCAATGATGACACTCGGTTGGGCAAGTGGGGCTGCGTTAGGATCGCCACTTCCCCGGATTCGGTGGAAGCGACGACATCGTCTCGAAAACATCGAAGTCATTAGCACCGCCATCTCTTCCGCCCGTTACGGTTCATCAAGTTCTCCTCTGCGATACCCTCGAGACAGATCCGAGATTGCCGCGTATGTCTCAAAGCCAACTGCACTGACATGCAGCGTTACCACCTTGCCCACAGCACACTTCTTGTCCGCACCCACCACCTTCTACCGGCAAGACCAGAAAGTGCGTGAAACCCAACGGTAAGACCCAAGTGCACAATGCTCACGGCCCGCATCCGCGCATCCGCATTCCCGAGGAGATGGTGAACTCACCTTTTTGCGATTCATAATGGAAACGCTCTATTGGGTCATGTGGTGCAATTTTACGTACAAAGAACACCGACTTTGGGTTGTCCTGCGGCCCAGGAGCACCCTCCGGGATTGATCGCCGTTGCAGATGTTGCAAATGGTACCCTGCGGAACGTTATGCCACAGTGCACAGGTACCCGGTTTCGTGTGGTGTGCGGTGAGGAAGAGGTAAAAGGTTGTCAGCTGCGCTGCATATTTGCGACACTTTTGGCTCTGCTGCTTCGTCATTTCCATACTGTCGCGCAAACCGTCTTCATCTTTTCTCTGTTAACCGGAAGAGCATGGATCTTTTCGACGACTAGTTGTACTCAAGATGAGTTTTTGGAGCAGAGCAGCATCGTGGAACGTCAACCTTGACCAGTACTTCAATCGCATCGTTCCCCCGTCGCCGCTGCACAGGTTCCCGACGCCGATAGCGAGATATCTGGGGTACAGGAAAGAGCAAGAGCAGGATGTTGGTAATGTGCTGGGTGCCTTCTGGTCATGCGTAGGAGCGTTTTGTGGATTGGCGGTTGTTGCGGCCGTGTTCAACAATACGGAGAGTATCCAGATGAGGCATCCGCCCACGTTGATCGCAAGTTTTGTAAGTCGCCTGAGGTGTTCTTCGGAAATGCTTCTGGATGAAGTGCTGATGGGAAGAAGGGCGCATCGGCGGTGCTAGAGTACAATGCTATCCGCTCGCCCCTCGGCCAACCGCGCAATGCACTCCTCGGCCACACATTCTCAGCCATCATTGGCGTCGCTATCACGAAGCTCTTCCTCCTTCACTCGGACTTCGAGAAGATCAGATGGATAGCGGGCGCGATATCCTGCGGCATCGCATCAGCGGTCATGTTGCTCACGGGCACTGTTCATCCTCCCGGAGGCGCTTCCGCCGTCCTCGCAGCCACTTCACCTGAGATAACCGACATGGGATGGTACTTCGTCGGTGTCGTGATGTGGGGTACTACCCTTATGCTGATCGTCGGTCTTGTTATCAACAATATCCAGCGGCAGTTTCCGATTTACTGGTGGACGCCGTTGGATGTGCGGAAGACGAGACGAGCTGATGTTGAGGTCGGTGGGGATGCAAAAGGGGGGTTGAAGGAGAGAGGCTCGGTAAATGGTGATGAGGATGGGAACGGAAATGGAATCAAAGACGGGCATGACTGCGGCGACGAAAAGGAGAGCTCGAACGCTATCACTATCTCGGCCCATGGAGTCACGCTGCCTGAAGACCTGGCTTTGAACCGGGAGGAAGCTGACGTTATTGAAGGTCTGCGGAATCGAATGCGAAGAGGGTTTGACTCGGCTAGATCGAGTGCGGATATCACCATGGTGCCGAGCCATGGGAGGAGAAGTGGCAGCGACGCGTCGGATGTTCACCCATGAACGACGAGTGTTGTGTTTGTGGTGCAATACAGGTTGCCACTTCATGATGGCGTGGTGCCTGGTATTGTACCTGGCGTACTGGCCTCCCTATTGGGAAACATTCCAGCCTGTACTCCGACTTTAGGAGGTGATTTATGATGTTCTTTGACTGGAGTTTTGGTATCAGCATAGCGTAGATCATGTGCATGGAAAGGCGTTTTGTCTCTATCAGAAGTTACCTCTTTGAACCATTTCCAGCGTAATCCAGTGAAGGTTAACATGTCCGATTTCACGAGTTTCCAAATGTACTCAGGTCGGTTGGTGCTGAAGCAACACGCTTTGGTGAGGCTGTGCGCTGATTGGTCGGGCTGTCCTCGCCACAGTGAACGAAAATTTGGAACCCGAAGCCGTGGTACATAGGGCCGTTCGTGCTTCGCAACGAAGTTTTCTTTTCTATAACATTGCACCTCTGCATTCTGTTATCGCCACCTCAAAGCCCCTAGAAAATTCTCGACTGCGCTCCTTTGTGTAGTGCCTTTTTGACCGACTTTCTTACGCCGCTTTCGATCTTATCGATCAACGCGGGGCTTAGCGGGGCAGTCTGACGTTGATTCCCGCTACCACCTGAAATTTCCTCTCCTCAACCACTTCACATCACCAATACTACAAATCTACCATCATGGTCTCCGCATCCAAAGCCGCCCGCCAGGCGAAGCGCGTCGCCGACGGCAAAGAGCCCAAGAAGACTGCCGCCTCCAAGGTTGGCTCCAAGGCCAACTCCAAGAGTGCCTCGAAGGCCAACTCTGTCGACGGCGACGATGATGTCGAGAGCGATCTCGAGATGAACGAGGAGGTGAAGAAGCTCACTATGCAGGAAGACAAGCACGGTCTGTCGGACCGCGTCACCACTGGTGTGCTGTCCTCGCTCGAAGCCTCCCGCGACGTCAAGATCACTTCAGCGTCGCTTGTGTTCCACGGCCGCGTTCTCTTCAACGACACCAACATCGAGATCAACTACGGCCGACGGTACGGACTTCTCGGAGAGAACGGCTGCGGAAAGTCGACGCTGCTCAAGGCCATCGACAAGCGCGAGTTCCCCTTCCCCGAGCACATCGACATCTACCTACTGGACAAGGGCGCCCCGGCCTCAGAGCTGGGTGCCTTGGAGTGGGTTGTGCGGGAGGCTGAGAACGAGCTGGCTCGTCTCGAGAAGCTTGCCGAGGACATTCTCGAGCGCGACGGCCCAGAGGCCCCTATGTTGGAGGAGATCTACGAGGTACGTTCTGGTGACGCTCTTTGAACATGACCACGACTAACGTTCACAGCGACAAGAGGATATGGACCCGTCCACCTTCCACACGCGCGCTTCGCTTATCCTGACTGGTCTTGGCTTCAACAAGAAGACCATCCACAAGAAGACAAAGGACATGTCTGGTGGCTGGAAGATGCGAGTCGCCCTTGCCAAGGCGCTGTTCGTGAAGCCGTCGCTGCTCCTGCTCGACGACCCGACTGCCCATTTGGACTTGGAGGCGTGTGTGTGGCTCGAGGAGTACATGAAGAAGTGGCCCCGTACCCTCATCCTCGTGTCTCACTCGATGGATTTCCTCAACGGTGTCTGCACAAACATGATCGACATGCGCATGAAGCAGCTCATGTACTACGGTGGTAACTACGACACGTACATGAAGACGCGTACTGAGCAGGAGATCAACCAGACCAAGGCCTACGACAAGCAGCAGGACGAGATCAAGCACATCAAGAAGTTCATCGCTTCCGCCGGTACCTACGCCAATTTGGTCCGCCAGGCCAAGTCGCGCCAGAAGATTTTGGACAAGATGGAGGCCGATGGTTTCATCCAGCCTGTCATCTCCGACCGTGTCTTCACCTTCCGTTTCGCTGAAGTCGAGAAGCTACCGCCGCCAGTGCTGTCGCTTGATGATGTAACCTTCTCCTACTCCGGAAAGAAGGAGGACAACCTGTACGAGCACCTTGATTTCGGTGTCGACATGGACTCCCGAACCGCGCTTGTCGGACCCAACGGTGTGGGCAAGTCGACCCTGCTCAAGATTTTCACCGGCGCGCTGTCACCCACTTCGGGTGTCGTGTCCCGCCACACGCATTTGAAGCTTGGTGTGTACAGCCAGCACTCTGCGGAGCAGCTCGACCTCACAAAGTCATCTCTTGACTTTGTCCGCGACAAGTACTCCAGCGTGTCACAGGACTACCAGTACTGGCGACAACAGCTTGGCCGCTATGGCTTGAGCGGTGAGAGTCAGACTGCCAAGATGGCCACACTGTCCGAGGGGCAGAAGAGCCGTATTGTGTTCGCCCTGTTGGCCATTGAGAGCCCGAACATGTTGTTGCTTGACGAGCCTACCAACGGTCTCGATATTCCTACTATCGACAGTTTGGCGGATGCCATCAATGCCTTCAGTGGCGGTGTCGTCGTCGTATCCCACGACTTCCGGTACGTCCTTCCTATTTACCATGAAATGATTGTTACTGACCCATAGTAGATTGCTCGACAAGATCGCGAAGGACATTATGGTGTGTGAGCACAAGACAGTACGACGATGGGACGGTACCATCGCCGGCTACAAGCAGCATCTCCGGGGGAAGATGTCTGCTTCCGGTATGCTATAAGTGGGAAGGTAATGGTTTTGCAGATTGCATGCATACCCAGTTGCGGTACGAGAACAAACCAGAAGCGATGATCTTGGTGCATCTCGGTGTAGCGCCTGGATGAATGTGCGGTAGGCCAACAAGTCTTCCGGGCTACTTCGGCGTCTTTCTGCACGAGTAGAGGCACCTGGGTTTCGCTTTTCACGATGCATTGGGTTTTAGAGGAGTTCTTAGACTTATTGTAGGTCCAAAATGATACCGATAGAAACAAACTGGAAGGTGTCTGGCATGGACATGGTCGTGAATGTGATGTGGCGTCTGCTTGACGTGCAGGTAGTAGCACGTGCCGGCCCGTGAGCTGTGGGTGGTGACGATCGACCCCGCGAGCTTATACCCTGACACTTGAGCTTTACCTGATCTCCAACAAGTACAACGCGCAGACAACACCCACCTGATTCTGTGCTTCAGCACTGGACGCAACAAAGCAAGTGCCCTACCGAACTACACATCGTCGCACACACGCATCTCGCCCGCCATGGCGGAGCTCACGACGACGAAGCTCAACGCAGAGTCGCACCTCCTCCTCGTACGAAGCCTCCATGCCGCACACCTGCAGTTGCCAGCCCGCTAACAGAAATCACTACAGGACCAACCGCTCCTCCGCATGCCCTACGAGCTATCCCGCCGGAACCAAAAGAACGCCCAGCGCTACGTCGAGAACGGCACCAAAGACCTCCTCTCTTCCCTCACCGCCGCCACCAAATCCGCGTCCAAGACATCCGGCCCCGAAGCCACACTCGCCTCGCTCGACAGCATGATTTCCAAGATGCAGGGTTTGAAGCGGAAGTTGAGTGGATTGCATGAGGAGGAAATGCGCATACACAAGTCTAATCGCGCGCGGTTACAGCATCTACAGGATCTGTATGAGGTGCAGAGTCTGGTGGATGTCAAATATGATGAGTGGTCGCGCATACGGTTATCGAGACTGCTAGTGGATTATCTGCTTCGCGAAGGGTATTCCGAGAGCGCGGCGCATCTGGCGGCCAGCCAGGGTATAGAAGAGTTGGTTGATGTGGATGCCTTTGTCGCGTGTCACAAGATCGAGCGCAGTTTGAGGGAGGAACGGAGTACGAGTCAGGCGCTGAACTGGTGCAAGGAGAATGCGAAGGAATTGAAAAAGCAGGGGAATATGCTGGAATTTGAGCTGAGGCTGCAGCAGTATATTGAGTTGGTGAGGCAGGGCCATGAGGTCGGGATAAGGGATGTGGATATGGAGGAGATGGATGGGCTGAATGGGGTTAGTTTGGGAGGAGGAGGTGGTGGTGGAGGGGGCGAGACGAAGTTGGTGGAGGCGAGGTTGCATGCGAAGAAGTACCTAAGTGCGAGTGGGGATTTCGAATTGTTGGGGCGCGCGGCGGGACTGTTGGCGTATAAGCCTTGGGACAACGTTGAGCCGTATGCGGTATGTCTCTCTCATCCACCCTTACCTCACATCACCCTACTAACACGAACGTCTAGTCCCTCTACTCCCCAACCCGCTGGACTCACCTAGCACACCTCTTCCTAACAACGCACCACACACTCTACTCGCTTCCACCCCGGCCTCTCCTACACATCGCCCTCTCCGCCGGTCTCTCCGCCTTGAAAACCCCCTCTTGCCACTCCGCTTTCACAGCCTCCTCAGGCAACGCGTCATCCTCTACTACATCCGTCTGTCCCATATGCAGCACCGAGCTCAACGAGTTGGCGCGCAATGTACCGTACGCGCATCATTCGAAGAGTCTGGTGGAGAACGACCCGGTTGTGTTACCGAATGGAAGGGTGTATGGACGGGAGAGGTTAAAGGGGTTTAATGAGGGGTTAGGGGGTGGCGATGGTTGGGTCAGGGATCCGGTGGAGGGGCTGAGTGGACGGGCATGGCGGGGGGAGGAGGTCAAGAAAGTTTTTATCATGTAGATAGCGAGGGGTTGTTTGGCATAGCGGCGGCGTTTCTGGGATGTGTGCATTGGGCGTTTCATGTGGGGACGTAATGGTGTACACTCTCCTCTGGCATGCGAGATATAGGCTGGCCTTCTCTATCTGCTTCTTTCTGTGTCCAAACTCTACTTATCTTCACTTTGTGTCTTGTTCCATATATTGGAAGGAATCACTTGTAGGAATAAGACGTGGCTAGATACGATAGTAGCAGGGTTTGCCAAAATATGGACAGGGTCGCATAAGCATAGAGCTAGCGACGTCGGCCTATTTCTGCTCATACATTGTCGCTCATAGTGAAGGCGGACATAGCAATTACAGTCATTGACAACAAGGCACACTAAGGGCCCTTTAGTCCCACATCCAGCAGTGAGAAAGATGCTCGCTCCATCTATAGCCGGACTAGACGCTTAGCACTGTGCTGAGGCTCTAGTACGTCAGGTAGTCAGGTGGCAACATGCAGCTAGCTTGGGGTCCGACCAGCGGGTCTATGACGGAAAGTAGTCGTTGCTCGTTGCTGCGGTCTTGGATATGACAGGGTTAGGGTGCCTTTGTACAGCGAGGGGTGGGTATGGATGGAGCGAAGAGCTACATGGTGTGTTTGGGTTGGGAGAGCAGCTTGGAGTGTGGTTGGTACAAGCTGAGTTTGTGCGACGTGTGGAAGGTATCTGGGGAAGGTCGGCGTCTGCATTTGGACCTTCAGACTGTCTAAGGAGCTGTGCCTAGCCTCGCGACTCACCACACCTCACTGTCACTAAAGGCAACCACGACCCAATAATGTCTTCTTCCGAGTACGTCGCTTCCGCACCTGCCTCACTATGTCCTCCTCCAGCGCTATTTCCCGCGACAAATGGCAAAAGTTCCTCGCAGACCGAGGAGCAAACAAAACCAAGGAGCGCGAGCAAGGCCGCAAGAGAGGTACTACGCATTGGACTTGAGACTGAGAAAGAATCTTGATGCTGGGTGTAGCGAGTGGTGTTGCTGTGGTCTGTTGATTGGATGGGAGGTTGTTGGGTAATGTTTGGGAGACACCTGCGTGTCGAGGGTATCTAGCTGGTGGTACATCCTCTCTCTCGGTTGCTGCCTCATACAAAGCCATACTCAGTCGCTCCAAGCCCCCCTTTTCACACTCTTCCCCCTTTTCCCACAAGCACCTATCTCACACTCACCCCTCATCATCCTCACTCCCACTCTCGTCCCTCGATCTCTTCTTCCCCTTATCCACCACCTTACCCTTCCCCTCGTTGCTCTTCGCGTCCTTACCCTTCCCATTCTTCTCACCGCCCTTGCCCTTCTTCTCCCCGGCTTTCTCAAATACATACATCCTTGCTGGCCTATCCTCCCCCTTCCACCCGCCACCTCCCTCAATCGCGCCCAACGTCCTCACATGCGCATACCCGGGATACTCGGCCGGATCGAACTTCCAGCTCTCCAGCACCTTGAGGCCCGCATGTCGCGCTAGATCGCGGATGTTCCAGAGCGTGTACGGTTCGCCTTCGAAGAGGGTTATTATGATTTTGCCGCCGGGTTTGAGGAATGGGGCGCGAGGTTTGCGCGGGGCTTTGGTTGGGAGTGGCTCGGCTTGGGGCTCGTCTTTAGGAGCGTCTTTTGGAGCGTCTTTTGGGGCGTCTTTGCGCTTGTCTCTTGAAGCGTCTTTGCGCTTGTCTCTTGGAGCGTCTTTGCGCTGGTCCTTCGGTGCGTCGCTGGTCTTGGAGGGTGTCGTCGGTTTTGCTTTGGTTGTGGAAGTGACTGGCGTCTCGAGACACGCGTTCAAGAATCCCACCAGTACGGCCTGGTTCGCCCTCACCTGCCGATTCACATCCGTACTCAAACCACCCGTGTGCGGAAACATGAATGCAATCGTATCCCACCCGTTCTCCCCTTTTATCTCCTCTCCCTCCCCTTCAGCTTTCTCCGCCCTCAAGCCCTTGTACGACCCCAACTTCGTCGCATCAATCCCATAACGCAGCGGCACCGGCGGCGTCAGCCCATTCAATTCTTCCTCCACAGCCGCGAAGCTAGGATACTTCCTCCGTACTTCTTCCTCGCTATCGAACGAGGTTGCTGTGACGTTTGCGCAGCCGTGCTCTATGGCGAGGCTTTTGGCAAAACTGAAGTCGCCTTCGCCGACTAGAAGTATATTATCGTAGACACCGAAGGGAACTTCGTGTTTTTGGGAGGCTTGAGTGTGGGGTTTCGGGGTCGATGCTGGTGCAGGTTTTGCGACTGTGGGCACAGGTTTTGCGGCTGCGGCTTTGGTTGTGGTGCTTGGAGGGTTGGTCTTCTGTTTCTTCGCAGGCGGTGGTTGGTTCGACGCTTTCGTGAGGGCAGCGGCTCTTTTCTGGTGGGTAGCCAGTTTTCGCGCTTTATCGAGCTTGACCTCGCGATGCTCGCGTTTACTCTTCTTGTTTTTCATTTTGCTATCAGTATTGGTGGTTTGTGGAAGAAGTTGCACGCATTGCGGAGGTGTCGCGGGGATAAAAGAATCTTGAGCTTTGACCATTCCGACTTTTTCACATGTTGATTGTACAGAACCAGCCTCATCGGTGCAATGCAGAGAAGTAACATTGCTCTAAGTGACTAAATTTACAATGGTGGCACTGGATACAGATCACAATCCTCCGCGCAACCTCTCAGTTTGCCAGATTGCGCACGCGCTCTAAACAGGTCAAACCAAAAGGAACTTCGTCAAGCTTCTGAGCGCGAACCGAATTATATCAGATCACGCTGCACGAACTGATCGTACAGAGCCTTGCCGAGGGATGCAGGCGAGCGCTCGACAATAACACCGGCAGCCTCGAGGGCGGTGATCTTGGAGTTGGCATCGCCCTTTCCGCCGCTGACGATAGCACCAGCGTGGCCCATTCTCCGGCCAGGCGGCGCAGAGATGCCGGCGATGAAGCTGACGACGGGCTTGTTGGCCGTGTTGTACTCCTTCAAGAAATCCGCCGCGTCCTCCTCTGCCGTACCACCGATTTCGCCAATCATGATTATGCCGTCCGTCTCCTCATCTTCTAGGAAGACCTTTAGGCAGTCGATGAAGTTGGTTCCAGAGAAGGGGTCACCACCAATACCGACAACGAGAGACTGGCCAAGGCCGGCTTGTGTGGTCTGGTTCACGGCTTCGTAGGTGAGGGTTCCGGACCGGGAGACGATACCGACACGGCCGCGCTTGTGGATGAAGCCAGGCATGATGCCAATCTTGCATTGTCCCTGCCATGTATTAGATGGGTCTATCGAGTGGGCGCAGGAGTAGAGCGTACGGGAGCGATGATACCAGGGCAGTTCGGGCCGACCATGCGGCTCTTGTTCTGCGTCTTGAGCATATCGGTGATCCTGACCATGTCTGCGGTTGTTAGCACTTGGCCGCATCAAGTCCGGTGTGGATACATACCATGCTGCGGAATACCCTCGGTGATGCTGCAACCCGTGTAAGTTTCCATCCGTGCGGTATTTAGGTACAGACGTACGTTACGATCAGAGGCATCTCGGCCTTGATAGACTCCTCAATACTCGCCGCCGCAACCGGGGGGCTATGGATATGTCAGTGGGTCTCATGGATGCGATCGGTAGAGGGCCGTACGGGACGAAGATGGCGGATGCGGTCGCGCCAGTCTGCTTGATAGCATCCTCTACAGTCGCAAAGACGGGTTTGCCGAGATGCTCGCTGCCTGCCTTCTTCGGGTTCGTACCGCCGATGACTTTTGTGCCTGTGGTTCCGCGTCAATGGCGCGCTCCAGTGTTATCAGAACAGGTGGCCGTCGCGGCGCATACCATACTCGATCGCTTGCTGGGCGTGGAACCTGCCAATCCGTCAGCGCGCCGTGTCCGTTTCCTGCATCAATGCCACTCACGATCCCTGCTTTCCCGTGAAGCCCTGGAACAGCACTTTGGTGTCGCCGTTGATGCGGAGGTTCTTGATGGTTTCTGAGTAGGGCGACGAGCTCGACGAATACGGTTGCCGCGAGGCGGACTTGCGGAGCGCGGAGCTCAACGGGCGTCGGAGGGCCTGCATCGTGACTGAAAAGATGCCACGAACACAGACTAGGTGTACGGGAGAGGTATAGGATGGTGTTGAGGGAGGTGTCGAGCGGGAAAGAGGAGGTGCAGAGCTCCGGTATCCTTGGCAGTCGTAGCTGCCAACCTTGCCAATCTAAAACTTTCTGCCTCTGCGCCGACCAGGGTCTATCAACCCAACCTCAAAATGCCGCGTTGAGGTGCTCCCAATTAATTGCGCACCTTATCAAGATCCGGTATTAACGTACATTGATACTCTGAGGAATCTACCGCCAGACACGTGACTGTAAAGTGCGCTCAAATGTCAACATGCGCTAGAGTTGCATGTACATGCAAGCTTCCGTTGCTCAAGTATATAAGACAACATCGAGGGCCCAACAACTCAAGTAAACGAGGTATAGGAAGTTCTTTCCAAAGAGGTGTTACTTGTGCATTCGCACTGGCCATAGATCTTGCAGGTGCAACACTATCGGTAGCAGGATGTTGAACAGCAGAGAAAAGACCGCTTCACTGATCGCCCAAGCGCCAATGAGAGGCCTTTGCTGGACCACTCACAAAAGCGTCGTGTCTGTCAGACCTTTGGAAATACCAACATGGAAGACGACCGCTGCGAGATGTACCGTTGCGGGTCACTAAGCCGAAATTCCCCTAGCGCAATCTACCATCACCAGAAAATCCACCCCACCCGTGACTCCACATATCTCAAGCCTGAACCCCAAATCCGCCTTCGCCATCCCCCCAAAGACCGAACCACACACAATGGCGACCCTCACCCTAACAGAAACACGCACCAAACAACGACTCCCTAAAAATGTTAAACTCGCCCCCGAAAACGAGCGCTACATGCGCGCCTGCGCAGATATCGCCTCCGCCCTCATCCAGGACTACGAAGCACAGGCCGACGGCTCCAAGCCGAAGAAGGACTTGAACCTAAATGCACTGAGGGGCCAGATCGCAAAGAAGCATTATTTGAAGAGTCAGCCCCCGCTCACGGCGATCATTGCGGCGGTGCCGGAGCATTATAAGAAATATATCTTGCCAAAGTTGATTGCAAAACCTATCCGTATGTACCTATATCACATGACCTTAATAGCTTTCGGTGCTTGACGATATCGGTATACTGATAGACATGTAGGAACCTCATCAGGCATCGCAGTCGTAGCAGTAATGTGCAAGCCCCACCGTTGCCCACATATCTCCTACACCGGCAACATCTGCGTCTACTGTCCTGGCGGCCCCGACTCCGACTTCGAATACTCGACTCAATCCTACACAGGCTACGAACCAACATCCATGCGCGCTATCCGCGCACGCTACGATCCGTATGAGCAAGCACGTGGTCGCGTAGACCAAATCAAGAGTCTCGGCCACAGCGTCGACAAAGTTGAGTACATCATCATGGGCGGCACTTTCATGTCCCTATCAGAGTCTTACAGAGATGGATTCATCTCACAGCTGCATAATGCGCTGTCGGGCTACCAAACAAAGAATGTCGACGAAGCCGTTGCAGCGGGAGAGATGAGTAACATCAAGTGCGTCGGTATAACGATAGAAACACGACCTGACTACTGTCTCGACCAACACCTCTCATCTATGCTGCGCTACGGCTGTACCCGCCTCGAAATTGGTGTCCAATCCCTCTACGAAGACGTAGCCCGCGACACGAACCGCGGCCACACCGTCACCGCCGTCGCAAAAACCTTCTGCCTCTCCAAAGATGCTGGCTTCAAGGTCGTCTCGCATATGATGCCTGACCTTCCCAACGTAGGTATGGAACGTGACCTCGACCAGTTCGTCGAGTACTTTTCCAACCCTGACTTTCGTACCGACGGTCTGAAAATATATCCCACACTCGTCATCCGCGGGACGGGGCTGTACGAGCTCTGGCGGACGGGTAGATATAAGAACTACACCCCAAACGCGCTTATCGATCTCGTTGCACGTATCCTCGCGCTCGTACCGCCATGGACGAGAATCTACCGCGTACAGCGCGACATCCCCATGCCCCTCGTCACGTCAGGCGTCGAGAACGGCAACCTCCGCGAACTAGCGTTGGCACGAATGAAAGATTTCGGAACCACTTGTCGCGATGTGCGGACAAGGGAGGTCGGCATCAACGAAGTAAAGCACAAAATCCGCCCAGACCAAGTCGAGCTTGTACGTCGCGACTACACGGCGAACGGGGGCTGGGAGACCTTCCTCGCGTACGAGGATCCTAAGCAGGATATTCTGATTGCGCTGCTACGACTACGGCAGTGTTCCAAGGAGCATACGTTCAGGCCCGAGCTGACGGGTCAACCTACGAGCTTGGTCCGCGAACTGCATGTTTATGGAAGTGCGGTGCCGGTGCATGCGAGGGATCCGAAGAAGTTCCAGCATCAGGGGTTTGGCACGCTGTTGATGGAGGAGGCGGAGCGGATTGCACGCGAGGAGCATGGGAGTGCGAAGATTAGTGTCATCTCGGGTGTCGGTGTGAGGAGCTACTATGCTAAGTTGGGGTACTGGCTTGACGGGCCGTATATGAGCAAGACGCTGGAGCCGGACTGGACTAGAGAGTGAGGTTCTGGGTTGCATCGATGCACAATCGAATTGGCAGGCGTTCAGGCTGGGAAAACTGCATTGCTGGTGTTTGGGGCCTGTATAAACGATCAACATGTACACAACAACGCATCGAAATTAGAAGTTTGTCTTCATTTGCTACAAGCTGCGTAAACCTGAAAGTGTCTACAAGCCGTCCACAATAATGCCAAATGTTACAAAAGCCAAGCCGAAAAAAACGCCAGTACGTCTAAGCCGAGTACAATACAGAGGCCTGAGTTCGCTATGTGCACAATCACAATATGGTAGGAAAACTGCGGTGACGAGCCGGTGCTGGGGTCTGCGAGGACCCGGTTGTATGTTCAGGATGTTCGATTCAGAGAAAGGTATGTGGGTTCTATGAGAGGGTTATCGCGCCGCGGCGGCTTTCGCGCATGTGGAGGAAGGCTTGGAAGCCACAGAAGACGAAGAAGCCCTACATCGTGGTTAGCTCCTGTAAGCTGCGGTATGCGAGATTTGTAATGAACGTACGATGTATATGAAGACCGCGCCAAAGACTGCGCCAGCAACAGCGCCACCATCCTCGGGGTCTTCCGTCGAGCCCATGACTGTATGGCTGTTTGTCTGCAGAACGCCGAATTAGCACTCATCCGTCCGCTATTCATATCCCATCCTTTTCTACGATTGCGCCTATAGGGATGCAGAGTCCGAAGGGTAGGTTCAACACACCTTAAACAGCGCGCCAATAACCGAGAGAATGACGATGGCAAACACGGACACCACAACGCTGCCTCTCATTAGCGCTCCTCCTCTCCTCTGTGCCGGTAACATGAAGCGTACCAAGTCCACGCATTCATCGCGGAAACCAAAGGCTTCACCATGGTGGGCAGCTTCCTCGTTGAACAACCGGGGTGCGGAGCTTATCGGAGGCGGGTTATGCCTCGCGCGGGATCGGGACGTAGACGTGCGACGGAGAGCGAGCGGTTCGCAGCAGTGGTGGACGTGTTTTGGGGGAAAGGGTCCGCTGGATCGTAGAGGCGGTCGTGATGGCGATGGCGGAGGAAGTGGTGGTTGGCGTGAAGGTGCCTGCAAGCGTCGTGATGTCTAGATGGCTTGGCATTGGCGGGTCTGTGCGTGGTTGATGCAAGCGGGCGGATGGCGGTGACGTGCGCGTGCGACGATGCATGAAAATCTATCGCGAAGTATATTGGATGGACCGCGAACTCGGTTTTTGGGACCATGCACTCTCATAATCTAGCCCTTTGAAGGCTTTGGAAGATCCCCTTTGTTGTATAATGTCGTTCGTTTTTCGGTCACTAATATGGCATTGGAGACCTTAGGTTCGTAGGTATCTGAAAGACGTTCTCAAGCCACGAGAAGAAACGATGCCTCCCGATTCCACGCGTTTGAACATATTTCCGACGCAACAAACGTCACTGCCACGTGCTATAGCCCTGGAACTCTGCAACATCCCGGGAAATCACTCGAGCTGAAAAAGAGCAGATCAAGTTCTTGCAGGTGCCGCAGAGGGTTTGGGTGACGAAATCGCATCATGGTCAACAGATCGTGGTCAACAATTCAAGTTGAATAGTGGGAGAAGGTGAATCTGATCTGATTCTACAAAACGTATAGAAGCCGACCTTCCCTCTCCACGAAGTCCCACGAACCAGCTCGAGACCACTCCCACGCCATGTCCTTGGCCTTATTTAATAATTCCTCATAAGCTTCAATGTCAATGTCGCTGCTGCCATCTTCTTCACTGTCATCATCGCTTGATTCGAGGACTACTCGCTCGTCGCTATCGTACTCGTAGTCATCGTCCTCATTGTCGCTGTCGCCGCTGCCATTTTCTTCGCTGGCATTATCGCTAGCTTCTGGAACTTCTCGCTCGTCGCTATCGTACTCGTAATCATCGGACTCGTAGCCATCGGACTCGTAGTCATCGTCCTCTACCATGATACCGTCATGGCCATCATTATGTGACTCAGGCTCAGATTCTGGATAGGGACGCATGTCCCCTTTCCTAGACCCCACTTCGCTATCTCCCCTCCCGAGAACCACCCTACCACGCTCCTTGTCTAGGATCCTGGCAACATTAGCCTCTCCCAGCCAGCACTCCTTCAATCCCACACAAGCCCCAAAAGCCAATCTAGCCGCTCTATCTTGTGCGTCCATTTTTCTCTTCATGTGCCTCCTGATTGCCTCCTTCCCATTCGGTCCAGTGAACGGCGTCCCACATATCGCATCCCCAAACCCCAACCTCAAATCCCCGACACCCGGCAGTACAAGCACCCTAAGCTTTTTGAACCCTTTCCCGAGCTCAATGAGGAGCTCGGCAAGTGACGGCTCACCTTTGTATCCAAGGATGGCGATATAGCTGAGATTAGGGAATGCAGCGGCGAGGTAGGTAACCACGGAGGGGGTCCACGACGCCTTAACTTCAACGTGCGTTATCTGAGAGTACATGGGAATGTCTGGCGGGACGTTGACTTTGTACGGGTGGATTCCGTCGTGGCTGGTATCGTAGAGGGCTAGGCGTTTCAGGTGTGGGCAGTAATCGAGAAGGAAGGCCATGCGGTATCGAATGTAGAGGGTAGTGAGGTTGTTGAAAGTGGACTGCAAGGCCTGTGCATCGGCCTTAACACTATCTTCGAAGGCGAACATATATGCCCTTGGAATTTTAAGCCGTAGAAGCTGCAGATTGGGAAGACTTCCTAAGAATGCCGTGATGTGAGCGAGTTCTTTGGCTACCGCGTAGTTATTCTCAAAGACGTGCCCGTACAGATCAAGCCGTAAGTTCCTGACTGCTTCGACGAGAGACGTATCGCATGATATTCCATCTATGATTTCTTTTGCGAGTATCCACCCATTGGGATTTTTTTGGTTTCCTGGGGTTCGCGGCTCTATCAAATCGATAGACTTCATAACTTTTGTTCTGAGGAGCGTTCGCAGCCTCCGATTCACACATGACAGGTTCTTCAGCGGGGTTGGTAGGGGTACCCTTGTCGTGCCATTCCAGCTCTGTGCAGGTTCGGCGAAGTGGTCGCAAATATTTAAGAGCACATCGTTGTTAAGGTCGGAGAGGGTGAGACGGCTCTCTTGCGTTGGTATACCTATGGTCTTTAGGAGAAAGGTCGGGCCGAAGGATTGCAAGTAATAGCGCAGGTAATAGCGAAGATAAAGAAGCCACATCATGGTTTTGGGGATGTTCAAGAAGTGGAGATTCGGGAAGGCAGCATTGTATGGGAGGATATCGCAGTTGTCAACCTGCGCCGCCTCCGCCGCCTCACGCTAGCCGAATGCTGATGCCTAACAACCCCGGACTTAGACCATTTACTTGATTCGTCGGCATGCATCGCAACGGCTCACAGAATGCACCAGACCTTTGGTATTTAATCGGCTTTGTGGCCCTTCCAATCTGGCACTACAGCTTCCCACGAGCACGCATCTACAATGACTAATTCTTTACATCGCATCTCCAGTGCACCGGAGCTGCAGCTGCAGCCTTCCATGTTCTGTGTGTACGCCGAAGGCAAATGGCTCAAGCTACGTCTCCATCCGAGCCCAACCTCACCGTCCCCTCAATGTGTCCAAGCAAAGATCATCAAAGTCTTCCGACCCATCGCCATATCGCCCGTGATGGTCGTCCGAGTTGATGACATCCATCTTTCTGGTACCTTCGTACAGAAAGTATATGACCGACAAGTCGAAGAGAGGCTCCGTTTTTGACCTCAAGACTGACCTCATGACTGACCTCAAGACTGACCTCAATGACTGACCTCAAGTCTGACTCCAAGACTGAATCCAAGACTGGCTACATTAACATGACCGCAGATATCGTCTTCTAGATGAACAATTAGCATGTCGCTTGCTCGACTTCGGCGCTAACGGTGAGACTGAAGCGGATATTTCGAACCTTTGGAAAGATCAACAGTGGAAATTTGCGGACTTAGCATGGTGTGCCAGATACTCTTCAAGAATGAGGCTGAAGTATACCGCCGCATGGTAGATCGCGACCGGTATCGATGTACCGCAACTAATTGCCCTCAATGACATTCCCAGCAGTAGAGTCTCAGCCAACTCATATTTACGCAGTGACATCGACGATGTGCCGGGAATCTTAATGCAATACGTGCCTAGGATTCCGCTGCAGCAACTTGAGCATTACGTTTAAGCGTGGGATATTCCTCGCGATCATTGGCAATCGCTTGTCGAGTCGTCTTTCACCATCATTGGCCGTATGGGTGAGCGGGGAATATGCAATGAGGATACTGGTATGTAGAATTCTGTGGTGTACTCTGATCTTGTGTCAAACACTCAAGCTTGTGTTAATCGACTTTGGACATTGTTCATTTCGGACTGAGGATATGAGCAATGAAGAGTGGCGCGCCAAACTGACTAAGACTTATGAGGAGAATAGTACGCCTTCTATGGACGCGTGAGATTTGCATGTATCAGATTGTTGATGGAAGTCTACCCAGCCTGCTTAGTGTAAGTTGCGCGATCTAACGTGCATCCACCCGTAGCGGAATACCAATCGTAACGGAATGCCAACCGTAACGGAACACCATTCTCTTTCGAAGCTCATTATCCACATCTGCGCAACGATAAGGCTGTAGAGTAGGTGCTACATCGATGATTCACTTATTCGGCACACAGCCGTAAGTTCTAGCCAGAAAATTACTTGCACTACTGTCGATCGTTACGTTTGGAGCGACGTATCGCGTCTCAGCTATTAACCCCTGTTCGACCACGCGATCTGACATATATCCAAGTCTCGAACCGCTAGCACGGTGCAATGAATAACAAAGCCTAAATTCCTAAGTTATGGTGCAATGAAGAGTGGTGTAAGGAGTCTGAGAGGTCACGGGTGAACTAAGCGAACACGCCAAGTGGCTGACCCTTAGGTCTGTTCTATTCTTGGTCGCCGGTCCATTGTTGATTGCAATTAGAGATTTTGTAGATTTTGGTGAGGAAAAGCAGGCGTCGCACCGTCAACTACGTACGCGACTTAGTTGGGACGAAAATCAAGTGGGATCCGTCGGTTTCAGCACCTCCAAACCATTCATAACAACGCGTCTGCCGCAAAAATTTCCGTATAAAAGAGTACTGCAGTGGTGAGAAGAAACAGTTCCTAGCATCTGAACGTATGCAGCTATAGAGTTGAGCTCTACTTTAGCTTTCGACTTGAGGCTATTGCGGTGATGCTTTGGGATTCTCGTGTGGTTTCTCGAATAGCGGTAAAGGTATTCATGGTACGCCCACAAGTAGTTTCGTAGTTGAGTGCCTAGCATTTCAGACGTTGTTATCGACTTTTGTTGCTGTTAGAGTTACGAAGTTACGACGATGGAACTCGGGGTTCGGGATAGCGCGGAGATATCCCGGATACTTCTATCACCAGACAATCCTAGTGCCCGAACAAGTTTCCGACAACAGGTAGGATTTTACAAGTTACTCAATCTAGGTCCATGGAGAGTTTACCATGGTCTGATTACGCGCACCTGCTTGGACACAAAGTTTCCGGTCAGACTCCAAGATGGATATAAAAAGGTCTGAGATCACGAACGGTGAAGCACAATCGCCAGCACACCATATATTCACCCAAACCTTTACATCCAGCATCAACAATCTCCGGATCAACATGAGCCCCCAACTTGAGCTCTACGTTCTACCTTGGGGAATATATCCCCGCCGTGTCCTCCTCTACCTCTCAGAAAAGGGGCTTGAATCATCTCCAGCAATCAAGATTACCCCAGTATCCAACACCGGCACTATCATGGAGGCGCCCGGGAAGCCCCCAGGCAGCGTTCCCATCCTCAGGCTGCCAGATGGGACATTCATCAAGCAATCAGTCGCAATCCTCGAATACCTCGAGGACCTGTGCGACAACCCCGACCCTGCACAGGATTGGCAGATTCAATTAGCTAAGAGCGCCATCAACAAGACCAGCATGCGCGGCGAAACCTCTAAAGAGAAAGCGCGAACAAGGGAGATTCTGGCCCTTGCCGACGAAGCCAGCAGTCAGTTCGGCTTCGCCTGCCATAAAGGGACTGCTCTATTCGTCCCAATAGAGCAGACCAATGCACTCACTGCAAAACTGGCTCTGGAGTACTGCAAGAAGAACCTAAAACTGCTCGAGGAGAACTATTTTGCCGAGGATGCTCGGCTTGGGGATGGTAGCCAGCTCACCATTGCACACTGCGTGCTCTACTCCATGCTCCAGTTTTCGAAGGAACTATATGGCATCGACGTGCTGTCCGAACCGGAGTTGCCAGCGCTCCGAAGTTTCTACGAGATGTTCAAGAAGCGAGACTTCGCAAGGATCGGAGAGTTTCAGTACCCTGAAGAGATAAAGAAATTGGCCTGCCAATGGCTTCCTGTAGAATAGATTGTAGTAATATAAAGATCGTGTCGCTCTCTTCAGATTTCAACCGAAATTCAGATATGTTCTCTACATAGAAGATGATACATTTACTTCTAAGCTTGTGCCGCATACAGATGAAGACACAACCAAATACAAGCCCAATGCTGTAGGCCCCTGTCCGAGCTTCAAAAGAGGTGACATGTACTTCCGTCGACGAACGCGTTACCACAGCTGGAGGCGGACGACCTAGCATATTGCGCCGTCACGTAGTACTCTCAAGTCTCCTCAAACATGTATAGCGTAATTACTCCCTGAATTTCTCCTGCTGCCTGGATTTAATATAGGGCGAGATATCGGACCGTGCACACACGGACCCTAACGTCTACCTTGTTTAAGAACCCCGTAATGCCGTACTTCCAACTATGAAACCCCAACCATCTTCTTCCTATACATTTATAACACTAGCAAAACGCCGGCTATTGATCAGAGAAGAGATGGTATAAGAGTGGATGATTGAAACACCACAAACCATTCGTTCCCCTTGTGTATGTTTTGCTAAGACATCTTCAGCTCTACGTAGTGTACCAACAGTAACGAAGGCGAATACTAAGGTAAGGAGTGCGTAAACGAACCCTTCGCACCCACATTCAAATAGTAGGTAGGCATGGACCGAGCCAGCATTGCTCTCGCGCACGAGTTGCCGATGGATCTACACGGTACTAAGTCAGCAGAACGAAAAAATCTCTCGCACCACTACCTAGCGTTGTAAGCGCGGACAGCCCGCAAGGAAGGAAAAGGCTGAACGCTAGCAATACTTCACTCCTTCTGAAGAAAAGGTACTCGTATTTACTCTTAAAAATGGCAGCCCTTATTTGTCCTGTACGCATCAAGTTTGTAAAGATTACGTTTGCACATGTGTCTTGCTACATGATTCGCGAAGAGTGTCATTTTAGAATTAAGCTCACTTCTCAAGGATAAAAACGAATCTAAGGAGAATAGTGTAACATCAATCCGCCTTCATGTAATTACATCCGCTTTAAACAAACGCCGCATCTGTGGCCGTGAAACGCTATCCTTATTCTTCCCCTGCCAGATCCCAATCGATATCGTAACAACAGCTCGCTTCATACTAAACCCCCGATGTCTTGCTCTGACGATGAGTCTTGTATCTTATGCTGGAGCTCGGCCCGGGAAGCCATACTTCAACAACGCCTCCTCATGCTCTGTCGCAAGCCTCCGCTGTAGAGCAGCATGTTCGACCGCCCTCTCGATTGTCTTATCGCACCCTGCCAGTAAAACAAACACAGTATGCTGGATAATGCATAAACCTTTGGTGTTGGGAAAGTTGGTGCCAACGTTCCGAAAATCGTTCATACAAACTCTCTCGTCCAGATTTTGTTCGAAGTTCATCGGCCTCACTCGCCGTGGAATGAACACAAACCCCTTGATGGAGTTCGTTCAGCGTAGTCTTGGCAATATATTGCTTAAGAAAGCCTAGGAACTGGCCTGGTGGGTCGCCATGAGTGCAGAACTGGCGAAATGGCGGACTGGCAGACTAGCGGACTAGTGATATCAATGGCCTGCTCGAATGCTTACAGCTCGGAGGAAAGTAGACGGCAGACTTTGAACAGGTTCAGCTCGAGGAAGTGCGAACTCGACTATTGGACTTCGTGATGTTGTAAACCGCTTGCGAACATGATGGAGCATATAGCGATCTCTTTGGGCTAGTGTTGAGGCGCGCCATTGGGAAGGTACTGATAGACTTGGCGACGAAGTTCGAGTGAAATATGTTACTAGTGTAGTCGGGTGGTCCAAAACTTGGGCCTAATACCAGTAATGCTCATCCAGAGAAGGGTCTTAGCACCAAGTGGTGTCTTAGACTACGGACTGTGCGGACATGTATTACTCACCTGGCTCAGAATAGACCAGGAGAGGCTGCTCGGTGTCGGTCGAGTTAATGGTTGATGGAGATGCCATTTCTCCGGATATGTGCGCGGTTTAGTTGCCACTTCCCAGGAGGGTGCGGTGATCGTAAGTTGGCGTATAGTGACGGTAGTGTGTGGTGGTAGGGTGCGGTTGGTCGAGGTATATGGTCAGTACCTAAGTGAACTAGCATGGGATCTCCGGGACCCCAAATATCCTAGTCATTCCGATGGTTCTAGAAAGCCCTTCGCTAAGGCTCATACGCAACGCTCTCTTCACCTCTTTCTCCAGCTGATGCTTTCTGAACATGGACATCAATGGAGCGCCAGAATGTGAGACTGGGAATGAGGATGTGTCAGGTGCATTAAGCACTGACGCTGTTGAAAGAGAGTCGGCCGACGATCGCGTGTGTAAATTCTCCGCAGTCAAGGTAAGTGAGTCGGTGATAGTCGACCAAAAGAGCTTGCTAAATGGCACACGGCGCTCAAAGAACTCCGCATCAAAAGCAGCTTTGTCGTTCGACGCAGACCGGAGGAAGCTCAAATACGACTTCAACGCTCGAACTGCGTCGTTTGCACGGCAGTCGTCCAACTGCTTGTTGTTCACCCAGAGGCGCGATGAATGATATGGGTGGGATACATGACGCACATTGCCCAAGTCTCCGAGGACCCAATGTGCATCATCTCGCACGAATATATTGTCTGGCTTGATATCGTCGTGGCAGAAGCCAGCGCGGTGCATGCTATCGAGTGTGCGCAGTAAGCGATGGAAAGCGGGACGATACACGATGTCGAGCTCGGCGGACATCTTCGAATCATGGGTCTTGCGGAGTTTCTTGGAAAGTGTTTTCAAGTTGCCTTCTGGTAGAAAAGGCGTCACAAGATGCCACTCGGGGTCGGAGCCTGGCGTTGCGGGTGCGAGGAAGTGGGCCTCGACAGGAAGGAAGCCACTTTGTGAGGAGGACGTGTTAGCGATTCCAGATGCCATCAGATTCCCGAAATATAGGGATGCGGGTATCTCAGTTGGCCACTTTGAGTGTGGTTCACCCAGCGCGCAGTTTCGGAACGGACTTGTTCCAGGTGTAAATGTTTTGATGACCACATCCTTGTAGGTAAAGGTTGTACCCTCCCACCCAGAGCCGAGCACTTGCCACGAGCTTCGATTCTCGATCAAGTCCTTCTGAAGGTTCAAATTCTTGTCGACTGATGGCAGCCGCGATTCTATCCGTCCGAACTTGGTATCGAATATCGTAGGTGAGTATTTCGCGGCGAGAGCCTTTCGGTAGATGAAGAAGAGGCGCTGTTGCTGGACAAGACACAAAATAAAAACGACAAGTATGAATCGATATCGTAAAGAATGTAAAGGCCGCCGTGTGCGGAAATTAAGAACCTTGAACGGTGCTCCCATAGTGATGTTGGCCGTAGTGCTAGTTGCGTGTCTCTGCCATCGATTGAAACACGCGAGGGGAGAGCATATACATTTTTCCCTTTACGGAGGGAAGTAGGCGCAGCTTCGTATATACTTGCCACTTGCCTTGGCATGATGTTTGCTATAGGTTTTGGCTGCCGTGGTCCAGTGGCTGCGCAGCCGAGTCCTCGAAAACGCCTATCGATACGAGACCACCTTCATCAATCAATAGTTCCAATGCAAGGAAGCCATGACATCAACTTTTTTGGCGGTCTATACATGGGAGTGTTGGCGAGGCTTGACGTGCGCAGGAACAAGGCAGATATGAACTTGGCGTCGGGGAAAGCGTCTGCCATTGGTCGTGAGTTGGTAGCTCGGCAGGCGCTCCTCGGCCTACGTATTCCCGAATTTGCCTCAAGCTGCGAAGTCATGTTTCGATGATTCGGACGGCGTCCTGACTTACGAGAAGACGATGAAGGAGCCACGGTCACACTGTGATGCGGGTGCTAGCGTCGAGGCACGTGCGCTGCTACTTCTTTCACCTCCGAAGCGGTCTAGTTCGTAGTAGCTCCGAGGCACTGCCACTCTTCCTCAACATCCATCAACGTAATTGCTTCATGCGAAGGTCTACCCTTTGGAGTAAATCAGTGGATCTTGCTACCTTTCTCGTTACCCTCAGTCCCCTAGTATGCTGCCGACTGCAAGAGCATCGCACAGGCTAAGAATACAAACTTTTGAAGACTACTGCAGATATGCCAGCCAGTTGCGATGGCATGAGCATATATATTATGACCACGAGCAAAAGTTTTGTCGAGTGAATTCTCTAGTCAGATTTTGTTCAAGGAAGCTCTGGTACTCGTACCTGTAGAATCTTCTATACAACGATCAACACCTACTCAGCGAGTAGCATTAATGGTACATCCAAACATTAAAGCTCCGCTGTCAAAGGTCCCCTCTTCGTTCTATTGAACAATACTCCTGCCCTACTGAGCCTCACAGTACCGAAGCAACGCGCTAGGATCCCGAAGCATAAACGAACAAACTCACATCACATGCTATATGCCACTCACCCACCGCACCTCCTCCGGCTCCTGCGACCCATATAGACAGAAATATCCCCCAAGGTGAACTAGAACTGCCAAGCAGGCGTCCACCCCACCCTTTCGAGAGCCTAAACACCCTACTGGTAGCAGCGACCTCTGCGAGCTGCGCCACTAGTTGTACAGCCCGGTTGCTAGTCACTGCACTTGTCCAAAACCGGACGATAAATGGTGGATTGGGGTGTATAAGGGTGGGGCGGATTCAGTGACTCGTGCATGTGTGTTTGGCGATGTTGTAGTTCGATGTTAGTTGCTGCGCTTTGCTACTACGCTCAGCCCGATCCATTCCGTGCTAGTCTCGCTTGTCCGTAGCCACTCCGTACATATCCACTTTCTGAGGTTATTGTGAATAGCTTTGGACTACCTTCATCTCTCAATCCTCCCTCATGTAAACCCTCAGCCCCTCCGACCACTCACTCCTCACATATCTATAAACCTTCAAATCCCCATCTTCACCCCTCCGCCCATACCCCGCCCTCTCAAACTCAATCTCCATCTCCACCCCAATCATGCTCTCCTCATCCTCCATAGCCTGCGCCTTGTACCATTCCACATCCTCTTCCTCCTTCGCATCCCCACTTACACCATCCCGAAACCAGCAATTACCAAAGTCGATAAGCTTACACGTCCAACATTCGTCAATCGGATCCCAATGCACAATCGCGTTGCGGGGGTACACGTCCGTGTTGATTACGTCGAGGCTGGCGACGGCTTGGACGGCACGAGTGGCGGAGTCGATGATGGACTGCCAGGTTGATTGCGGTGGTGGTGGGCATGGCGATTCGTAGAGAGTTGTGAGGGAGAAGCCGGGGAGGTATTGGAGCAAAAGCCCTGGGATGAAATGGTGGTGCGATGGCGTTGTTTCGCCATCCAGATTGTAGTCGGATATGCGAACCTGCGACACAAAGCGCGGGATGGCTGATCCATCGATTCCTTTCTCCTTGGCGCGACGATACACTTCCGCTTCGTTCCTATGCATTTTGATACAAAATGCGTGGATGAAAGCTTCCGATCTTGCCATGGTTGTGCCCGGATCGGGGTCTCCATCAGGGTCATAATACAGATACTCATTCGCGAGCGTATCCTCAAAATACGCCTTGACTTTCCCATCCGCCGCCCACAGATGTCGATGATAGTCTACATCGCGCCCTCCATCCCACGCACAATGCCTCTTCCACTGACTGCCCGCAAACCGCATGTCGTATGCTTTCAGTACAAACTCACCCTCGAGATCTAAAGCCGGAGCGACGACTCGAATCACCATAACGCAAGCCATAGTAAACGGCGTGAAAAGGTCGACAATCGTTGCCCTTACGGAACTGTGTCCTCGGCCATCAGGAATGTGAAGGAACATCGTGTTGCCAAGTTGGTAGGGGCAGCCATCCTCGGCCCGGTTGTTCCAACTGCTGGCTGCTGCGAGATTTGGAGTACTTTTCGATCGGCGAGGTGCTGCCATCCGATCCTGACGCGGAAGTTTTGTGTGGAGCAGGTAGTTAATATTCAAAAGGTGGAATTGAATGTAACGCTAAGTATATGTACCTTTTGAGTGTAGCCTGTGCTGACTGTGTTCCTCATTATGAGCCATAATATAGTATAGCTATCTATCTGGGCGAAGCGAATCATAGATCGCGAAACTTGCCAAGTCGCTCCATCCTACTCTTTCCTAATGTATCTGTGGCTGCGGACCACGTGTTCGCCACGACAAAGCCTTTTGGACAGAGGAAATGGGCATCCACACCCACCTTTACACAATCCACCGCACCATCAGCACAACCCAGCTTCGCTTTTGGGCAGGAGAACACGCACTGAGGCCTGTTTGGATGAGCGTTACTCCCTCATTCCCCTCCTTCGGTGGTGCACACCCGCGCCATTCGTTCATTCATTCCACTCAATGACATTCATGCTTGGGGTATCTCCTCTATCGCATATGCTTATGCTCATGACTCATGGCCAACCCCAACCCAAGAAATAGCAAAAAGCCAACTCCCGATTCCCATATGTACGTGATGCAGAACGCCACGCTTCCAAATGCCAAAAGTCCATCGTCAACCCCGAGATGTATATGCCTAGCCCGTCTAGTAGCGGACAACAACCCCAAACAATGCAGTGGTAAAAATATGCGTACAAACTCCATGTGCGAACTTGTACTGGGGCATTCACATAACAATGCACTCGCGTTCGGGTCTCCCCTTAGCTTTATGGTGGCCCTTCCCGGCCAGTGCATCGCGCGGTTCCCGACTCTTACTCCTCATCCTCTTGCTCTCATCCTTCTTCTTCTCCTTCTTGCTCTTGCTCCTTCCAAGTCCGCCGTCCTTACTGTCCTTTACAATGGCCTTTTGCTGCCCGTTCTCGCAACTCTGAACAGACTGAACTTCATCAATGATGATGAGGGGATCGTCGAAGGAACCGTTGTCGGGGATATGAAGCTTTTCTTTACTACCTCTGCCTGTCAGCCTCGAAAGAGTAAGAGACAGACGATTCTCGCCACTCTGACTGCCGGGCCGGCTTTTGTTTCCAGTACCCGCTAACCATGGCCTTGAGTTGCGGCGTGACGCGGATAGAAATGCGGGTTTCGGGTCGTCGGGCGTTGATGGTTCTGTTCGTCCCCGTAATAGGCTGGACACACTACTGGTAAGGTCATCCGTCGCTATGCTGTCTCGACGTATGCTTGAGGTGCTAGTGCGACCAATGGGTTCAGAAGGTTTCGTCGGAGTGTCGGCCTCAGTCGTGGAAACCTTCTCCCATTCGCCGCTAACCTCTGTCTCCGTCTCAACGATGACCTCCGAAGCGAGTGTTTCCTGTGAGGTTTCTGCAGTTGGATCGACAATTTGCGCCTCTGCATAGCTAGGAGGATCACCATGTGATACTGACTCCTCGCTGATCGGTTGAACCTGAAAGAATAACAAGTATGGCGATTCTTCTCGTAAAGCAGTCTGAATGTCAATCTCAGAGACACGGGGATTCGCAAGATCGTCAAAACGAAGCCAGGAATCCGTGACGTCGTTGTCATCGGATCGCGAGGGACCAGGATGGTCCTGGGCAAGTGGCTTGTTCGCGCGGACCAGAGACACATAATGGCCGGAGTTGATAGAGACACCGCGGTGGCAAACGACGGATTGAAGTACCAGCTTGAAGTTGCCAAACAGGGGGCCTTCGTCCTGCATGCGCTCATCCGAGATGAAGCTCGGAAATCCAATCTCCAAAGGTATATCAACAAAAGTATCCAGTCGTTTTGGAGTACCATCTGGGAGCATCATGTATCGTTTGAGACAGATACCAAGCACGGGTCTTTTCGAGGAGAAGTGTGCAGCTACCTGCGCGTCGGTACTAGGCACGTTGTCGGTATACCACGGGATGAGACTAAAGAACTGCCACGCGGGCATCATAATCTCTTTCCGCAGTAACGAGGCTGACCGAGGTCGTCCTCCAGGGCCATTGTTCAATATCTCGTCCAGCAGTTTCTTCTCGTCGAATCGGTCCTCTTCGTGTGATGTTTCCCGAATGGTGTATTTCTCAGTAAAAATACTGTCTCCGCGTCGGCGTCCTTGGAAAGGTCGGATGGGTGAAGGATGAGCCGGTGACTGTGCAACCGAAGGGGATGGCGGAGCAAAAGAGATTGGTGTCTCCATAAGTGGTGTGTCCGGCCCCGAAAGTTCGATTGTTTCGATGTGCATAGTTTGGCTCTTTTCGGCGTCTTTGCCAGTGGTCACGATGGATGACATGGTGTTTTGGCGCTGAAGATAGCGCTTGACTTCAATACGGTTGTTGAAGTACGTTTCCAAGCAGTCCTCTAGGGCGACGCCTGTGTCGCCTGCCTCTTCGCTTTCGGGGATGGCAACCTCGAGCAGTCGCTCATTGATGAACTTGTGGTCGTCCTCTTTATCCTCGTGCCCAGTGTGATATATATCCATCTTTAGCGTAAGGAGTGGCAGCTCGAGCGCGCCGGTGATGAAGGTGAAGGCTTCCGAAGCATCTTGTTGACAGATCTGTGCGGCTTCTTCCCATCCACACTTGGCCAGGGCGTCCTGCAGATGCTTTGTCTGGCGTGCCAAGTCAGCTTAACCCTCAAGACGGTCGAGTCGACTTACAAGCTCGACTTTGATGAGCTGCCCTGTCCTTAGCAGGTTTACCCAAAACCGTAGTACTGCAGCAAGCTTCTTTCTCGGCTCATCGGTAAATTCGTCGTACACCATGGCTTCGAAGCTGTCGAGTCGAGCGAACATGGCAAAGAGCAGAGCGTCTAGGTAGCATGTGACCATGTTCCGATTGATGGCGCCAACCATGGTCACGTTCGGGTTGTAGTCCTTCAATTCGCCTTCGAAAGATTCGTTCGCGAGAACGAGGAGGTCGTAGGCCTTATCGAGGTCTTCCGGGTACCATGTAAGAGCGTGCTGGGCATGTTTCTCGGTCAAGGCGGTGATGCCAGCGCTCTGTAGCCGCGCAACCAGCATTTTGATCTGCCTAATCTTAGTCTGCCTCCATCCGCGCTGGACATTCCAACCATACACACCTTCTTCTCTCCATCCTTATCGGCAGGCTTCTGATCTTCGTTCGTGAATACTTGGTATAGCTCGGAGGGAACTTTGGCGGGGGGCTGGTGCGACTGCAGGGTCAAATGGTCAGAGGAGCTGATAGTCGACACATGGACGTAGGCTTGTGATAGCTCGGCGATGGGAGGCTTCTTGCATAAAGATAGCACGCCGTTGTGGACGAGCTCGCCCAATGCCGAGGGTAGTGCTTGGTACAGGTACTGGAAGCAGGCTGGTCGGCGCCGGTGGTGACAGGGGCAATTCTGCGAATTGCTGCCGTCCACGGCGCATAGAAGATGTTCTGAAGAATGCGAGGAAGAAAGAGAGGGTGGGCATACTTTGTTGTGCGAGTGCTTGGAGGCGCGCTTCTCATGGTGCTTCTCCCGCCGGCTCAGGAACCGCGACATGCCGTTCATGTTTGCTGCGTGTGGTGATGTCCATGCAGGAGCAGGGGGGGATGGGGGGGATCGAGGTCACTGTTCGGCCAGGCGGCAGCGGTGCGATGACGATCTGGTGGGCGGTACGAGACAGTGTGGGGCTGTTGCTGGATGCGGGCGCGGGCGCGGCAGGTGCATGGCACACCCGGGAGGGGGGAGGAGCAGTTGGCAGGCACGGGGCGCGTAGGTAGCCACACGTGGAAGATGCGGCGCGGCCAAGCTGGCCTTTGGACAGCACCGTCTGGTGTTTGTCGTCGCCGTGGGAGCGAGTGGGGTGGCCGGTCGGTATAGGGCTGCTGCTGCCCAGGGTCGCGTCTAGCGATCCCTGCCAGCCTGCAGCTTTTAGCGCCACCGGGCCTGCGAAAGATTTGGAGCCGACATCTGGACCTCATCGACGCCAGCCCAGAGCCGCGTCGTCCGCCATCTCCTCCATCATGGCTTTACGGGAGCTGCCATTGCGCACCGTGTCGGCCCTGTGCAGAGACGTCCGCCCCGCCGTGCATACCCTCCAGCCTTCCTCGCGCCGCCATGCCTCCTCCTCCGCCCTCGCTCATGTCGAGGACTCGTCCTCCTTTTCGGTTCCGCCGCCATCAGACGAGCTCGCCAAAGGCTTCGATCCGGTTGCGCGCAGTAGATTGAGGCGGCGGGGAAAGAGAGAGCTTCCGTCGAGCAGGTACAACACACTCGAGGGCCTACCGGAGACGACCAGTTGACACATCTAGATATCAGTACCGCCCGCCCAAGTACTACCGCGGGCCTCTCCATCCCCACCAGCCTCCGCCCGTGTCCGATCCCGCGTCGCGTCTCTTCACCCCCGGCCCCTTTAGTCTGCCCCGGCTCGAGCAGACATACCAGAGCACCATCGCCTCCGACATCCTCACCCTCACCTACCAGCACTACCCGCCGGGCTACAGGGCGCCCAAGGTCGAGCAGAGACTGCGGTCATGGACGGGCGAATCCCCATACTTCAAGAACCGGCCGCTGCGACCTCCGCGCGGACGCGGTGACGAGCTCCGGCTGTTGACAGCTGCGCGAACCTTCCGCAACGTCCCACAAATCACCAAAGTCACAATCCATTCCATGGTCCCCGAGGCCCAGGAGAATAGCGCAAATCTTCACGTTGCGGGTATGATTGTGCAGGCGATAAGCAATGTCCGCGCAATCACGCACAAGGCGAGACATAACGTCGTGGGCTGGGGTCTGCGCGAGGGCAAATATGTCTCAGTCACCGCCGAGATGGATCGCGAGAATGCTCACGATTTCCTGGCCAAGCTGATTGATGTTGTCCTTCCACGCATCAAGGAGTGGCCTGGCGTTCCGGGGTCGTCTGGTGATGGTAGCGGAAACATGACGTTCGGTCTGACACCAGACCAATTGGCGCTTTTCCCTGAGATTGAGGCGAATTACGATGCGTAAGTCCATGTCGGCGCGCATACTGCGTACTAGGCTAACACGTTACAGGTACCCACCTAAGATGATCCCTGGTTGCCACATCACCATTGAGACAGACGCGACGAACAACAAGGATGCACGCTTGCTGCTGCAAGCAATCGGACTGCCATTTTACGGAAAGCTTAATGACTAGGCTGAGTCTGCTTCCAATCTGTACAAACATGTAACAAATGTAACACTCTGCGCTTCTGGCGACAGATTTGCTTGCCGCAACAAAGACACGCTATTGTCCATGTCCGACCGCGGTCTTTGTCCCTCTTGAAACTTTTGCCCTATCTGCCAATGTCCTTTGAGACCGTTTCTTTATTTTGGCATCTGGCAATTCAATTGTCTCTCTGCCGTCTGTTCGTAGGTACGCCTGGAGGTATTAGAAGTTTTGACGTGCCTTCTCTTGTTTACCAAGGTTCCTTCCTCTGATGCGTACGCGAGCATAATTTCCACATCTTGCGATCACATTCACCTGACCACAAATTTCTTCGACGCTTCATTTGCTCGCCCTTCATTTTCGTCTTGTCTTGCCAAAACAGCTAAAGCTTCACCTGCGTCCTGACGACCCGACATGGGACTGCCCATCACCACCCAGACCGCCTACGGCAGGAATCGCCGAGATTCCAGCAGCGTCATCAAGCTGCACGCCACGAGCCCCGCAAAACCAAAGTTCAAACTCCGCAGCACCAACAAGCACTTTTGGTACACGGCACCCGACGGCATTATACGGCTCGCTACCAATTCAGATACGGGCATCATACCCGAGCAGACCAACACGTACGGTTTCGACGCCTCGCCTTTCGAACATGAGCCTTTTCCTTCCAGTCTGCCTCCGGGCAATGTGTGGCCTCAAAGAGTCGAAGACGTTGTCTGCGCAAAGGGCGAGTGGGATAAGGGCTGTGTTGGTGGTAGATGCTACACGAACAAAATGTGCGACGATCCTTTCTGCTACCACACTTTCGAAAATTGGAGAAAAGCAACGGCGGATTGGGAAGAGCATTTCGAGCTTCGAATGACGGACGCTCGGGGCATTGGCGTCTTCACGAAGCACGCGTTCCGTAAAGGTGACGTGCTGGGCTGGTATGCGGGTGAGCTGAAGACGTTGGACAATTGCGGCGACGGCGACTATCTCATGGAGATGGAGATTGGCACGTTCTCATCCGGCTGGGACTCCGACTCCGACGCCGACGCTGACGCTGACGAGGCACCTTGTGCCACGATATATATCGACAGCCAGAAGAAGGGAAACTGGACGCGATTCATCAACCATTCGTGTAACCCGTATGCGCTATTTCGCATGCGGCGTGTCGGAGGCGTGAGACTTATGACCGTAGAGGCAATACGAGACGTGCCTGCTGGAGAGGAGCTGACAGTCAGCTATGGCAATGAGTATTATGGGTTGAAAACGCTGAAGGTGTGCTGTTGTGGGACGAAGAGCTGCGTGGGGAAGAAGAGGCAACGACGGGATGAGGCGAGAGAGGAACATGGCAGGAAGAAGGTCAAGGTGAAGAAGTGTCGGCGTGTAGGGCCGCCCTGAGAGCGGGATGTAATCAGCCATATCTAGCAAGTCACATTATAATCCAAGCCATATAGGTATACCATCAATAGGTCACTTCACCCTTTTCATTACAAGTACTAAATTGAGGATGTCGGAGCCAGACACCACCCACTCCACAACGCAGCAGCGCCGAAGCAGAGGAACTCATCCAGCGTCCCCACCACCGCCTTTCAACGAGCCCGATGATTTCGATGATGTATACCCCGCCGTCCTACTGAACCGCGAGAATACCCTGTTACGACCTTTTCCCCTTGGGATGACGGATCCTCCCGATGGTCCCCTCGCGTTGTATTGGATCCAACTCGCCTGCGCGGTGGTGGATTTGTCCATTCTTCGAGCGTGAAATCGGGGATGGCTAGATAGTGGGATAGATTCCGATAGTGTCGCAGTCGGTCCTCGTGAGACGAAGGGGAGAGGGAGGGAGGTTCGAAAGGGCGTACATGGCAGTGATGAGTCACCCAGGAAAGGGTGCTTATGTAATTCTCCCACACTCCCTCTACCATAAAACCCGCCTCCCATCCACTGTCTTCGCACCACGACGGCCGGAGACGCAAAGTGAGCGCTTCCATCGCTCCCCTTTCCCTCCTCATCTGCCACCCGCAGAGCCGCCAAGAGCAAAGCAACCACTGTCCTCAGAGGCCGCCGACTTCGGTCAGCAGCCTCAGACCCACACACCCATATCTCCTGTAGTATCTGACGCGAGCCGGGTAGTCAGAACAAGGGAGTTGTAGTTCTTTTTAGTGGCCCAGAAGGGCTATGTTCCAGGGTGTGTGGTTAAATTGTTGTTGAGGGTGGTGGGGATGTCTGATTGAGTTTTCCTCTGCTTCTACGCTGCTTTCGCTGTGTGGAGTGGGTGGTGTGATTGGCTCCTACATGTTTTCTTCTTTGTTCTTGGTGTACACGGTATGGTGCGATGTGGCTGTGCTGTTGAATCTGGGGATGTGATGTAAGAGTGTGGTCGCAGTTACTAAGTACACTTAATTGGGTAAATCTGGTCGCTCTAGTAGACCTGCACCGTCGAGGGACAAAAGTTTATACGGATGAAAGCTCCATGTTCTCTTCCATCTTTAGTACGTCGACACAAGCGTCCCCAGCCGCCCTCCATCAACCACAACCACACTCCCATTCAGATATGCCCCAGCTTTCGACGCAAGATACAAGATCGCACCAGCAATATCCTCCTCGTTACCCGGTCTCTCAGCTGGTACAAACGAAGGCTCGAAAGCGGCGCCGTGGCCCGGTCCCAAATTGGCAATCGTTCCCCCAGCGAGGTCAGACGGAAAGATGCCAGGCGCGAGAACATTGCACCGGATCTTGTACGGTACGAACGCGGTTGCCAGCATCTTCATCATATGAGTTACTGCTGCTTTGCTACTGTTGTACGCAAACGAGGCGTTTTTCAACCTGCTGAAGCCGCCGATGCTGCTGGTGGCTATGACTTGGCTGCGCCAGTCCAGGCCCATGTTGGCCTTCTTGTTGCCGGCGTCGAGGAGGTTGAGGAAGGCGAGGGTGGTGTAGTATACGGCTGTTGTGTTCACCGCATAAGTGTTCGTGAAGTCTTCCATGGGCGTTTCTAGTGCGTGCGCGCGGTATTCTGCGAGAGATGCTCGAGTCTCGTTTGGTCCCGATTTGAGCGGTCGCGGACCCATAATGCCGGCATTTGTGACGACGAGATTCACATAGCCAATCTCGGATTCGACGCGTGCTGACATTTCGAGAAGCGAGTCGCGGGACGTGACATCCCCCGGTAGCGGAACCACGATCTCTTGGTCGACGCTGAGCGCTGCTTCTTGGAGGACGTCTGCTCTGCGGCCGATGATGTAGACACGGCGTGCACCATTTGCTGCGAGGGCTTTGGTAATCATCAATCCAATTCCTGGATGTCGTCAGCTCTTGGACCGAACGGGGGTGGACTGGTGGATCGTACCGGTTCCACCTCCTGTGACTACTGCGACGAGGCCATTCACGTTGAAGAGAGCTGAAGCCGATATATTAGATGAAGTCATGTTTGTGCGTTCTTTGTCAGTCGGGAATGCAGAGTCTTTATGACTATGTTGATTCCGGCTCCTCTTTCTCCGATGGAGCACAGCGTATTCGTCTACGTGAGTCTACCGCCAGCAGGTGTATCTGTAGGAATAGCCAACACGAAGTGCTGTTTGAAGAGGATTAGAAAAAGCGCATGTAGCGACTGATGATTTAGCTGTTCCGCTGGAAACTTCCACCCGCAGTAAGGTAAGTGGGTGTGGCTAGAATGTGGAATGGTGCCGTGCGATGTCATGTATTCCCTTGCAATCATGGAACTCCTCATGGTGCAATCCAGCAAGTGAGTCCCCTTAGACATTGTACTGCTCTTACTCTGGCATGGAGGAGGGAAACGCAGATGTCAGTTGTCGGTCGCTTCCTAATGACTTCGTGAGACTATCCCTTTTGGGCTTAGTATCAATCAGCAAAGATCAAACCTCTGACTTTCCCACGGCGCCAACTAGTTTTGTCTTCCAACTCTCTTCAACTTAGTTGTCTCTCCCGATTGGTCTCGTCTCGAGTGTTCTTTCCATTCGAATGTAGGCGGTGGCATTCAATCGCGCTAGCCCGCGTTGCGATACCATCTTCCTGTCCCTTTAAGGTCAGTATGCTACATGAGCTGCATTAGCGCTCGGCTATATTTCGACTCAGGCGAATCTGCAATACGCTGGTCTAAGGTTGACCAGGTCCCTGTCCTTATGGGTGAACCTCAATGATATTAGTAGCATTTGGTTATCAGGGTCAACCGACAGCAAGCTTCTTCTAGTCCGTTTGGAGGCAGTGCGCTACACGAGCTGCATAGCGCTCAGCTATATTACGACTCAGGCGGATCCGCAATACGTCGGCCTAAGGTTGTCCAAAGTTCTTGTCCGATCTTCGGCCGGCTTGCCTTATCGCGTGGACCTGGCGGATTGGGCGTAGGCGGGCGACCTGGGCAATTGTTTGACATCGCCCAGCGAATAGTATCAAATAGCCGAAGACGGCGAACACGGAAGTTCGGGATCTGTATGGCCAGATAGTCGGGCTTAGGAGGGGCAGGAACTCGCGAGCCGTGCAGGCGGAATGTCCACTCCATCGATGTGTAAGTGTGGGGATTTGCGGGAGCTATGCAACACTAGCCGCAACGGGAGAAGAAGTCCGCCGATAACGCTCTTATCGTCGGTAGCTACGGCGGATGGCCGCCTTGACGGAACAGCTCTCAGGGAGTTTTACGACTACAAGTGACCAGAATAGGTATTACGAAGAACATCTCATGAGTTGGCTGTTGCTTCGGACACGCCTACTCACGGTACAGCTTTATCCTAGACACTTTGCGATCTCTTCCGGGCCCACAAGAATCAACAGCTGCTCAATTGATAATCACAATTAGCAGCTGTCAACAATCTGTCGAGCGGCGCGAAGACTGCACGCTATTCGACTGCCAATCTTCCAAGCCGCGGCAGGCTAGTCCTAAGAATTTAGCGAATTGTTCATGTCAGTCGCGTCGCGTGTGGCGTGTCCAATTGATTGTCGTGGTAGCTATAATACCCCTCCAGAACCCCTCCTCTCCCACGTCAAGCTTCTCCAGCATCTCCTTCAACTTCATATCCTGTTTCTACAACAATGTCCCTCGAACGACTGAAGCAGGCAGCAGCCCACGTTACGGGTTTGGGCCAGCCACCGCATCCTTTCGATCCCCTCTCAGAAACCGAAATAGAGCAGGCTGTCGCGATTGTTCGGAAAGAGTACAGCAATGTCTTCTTCAACGCTATTACGCTGTGGGAGCCTCGCAAGGCGGAGATGATGAAGTGGATCAAAGATCCAGAACACACTGTCCGACCGCACCGAGTTGCCGATGTTGTGTGCATTGGCAGGGGAAGCAAGGTGTTTGATGCGATCGTGGATCTGAAAGATGGCAAGATTGTCAAATGGGAGACTACGGAGGGCGTTCAGCCTTTGGTAAGACGCTCCTAAAGTGTTGGCGCTGGGAATTTCCTGCTAACATCTGAACTAGATTACCATGGAAGATCTGCAGATAGTAGAGAGTGTCGTGCGGAAAGATCCCAAGGTTATTGAGCAGTGTGGTATCGTTGGGATTCCGGCGGAAGACATGCACAAGGTCTACTGTGACCGTGAGTAGAGCGTTTACTCAATGTTAGATTGTTGCTAACAATGAGCTAGCCTGGACCATTGGCTATGACGAGCGCTTCGGAACTGGCGTGCGCCTGCAACAGGCTTTGATGTACTATCGCCCGCACATCGACGACAGCCAATACACCTACCCCCTCGACTTCTGCCCAATCTACAATGCCGATACACAAGAGATTGTCCACATCGACGTGCCGCCAGTTCGCCGCCCGGTTAATAAAGCGCCACCGAACAACTATCACGCAGCTGCCATCGAAAAAGAGGGCGGATATCGGACAGATATCAAGCCAATTCACATCACACAGCCAGAGGGCGTCTCTTTCACTATGGATGGACGGTACATCTCATGGCAGAATTGGAAGCTACACATAGGCTTCAACTACCGTGAAGGCTTGGTACTTTCGAACATCACTTTCAACGACAAGGGCGTCGAGCGAGATACATTCTGGAGGCTATCTCTCGCTGAGATGGTCGTGCCGTACGGCAATCCGGAGCACCCACATCAGCGGAAGCACGCTTTCGATTTGGGCGAATACGGCGGTGGCTACATGACCAACTCGCTCAGCTTGGGCTGTGACTGCAAAGGTGCTATTCACTATCTTGACGCCGCATTTGTCAATCGGGCCGGAGCGCCCACAACCATCAAGAACGCTATCTGTGTGCACGAGGAAGATGCAGGTATTCTCTTTAAGCACACCGATTTCAGAGACGAAAGCTGTACCGTCACCCGTGCGCGCAAACTCATCATCTCTCAAGTTTTCACCGCCGCCAACTACGAGTACTGCGTATATTGGATCTTCCACCAGGACGGAACGGTCCAGCTCGAGATCAAGCTCACCGGTATCTTAAACACATATGCGATGAATCCGGGCGAGGACCTCAAAGGTTGGGGCACTGAAGTCTATCCCGGCGTGAACGCGCACAATCATCAACATCTGTTCTGTCTACGTGTTGACCCCAACATTGACGGACCAGACAATACAGTGTTTATGGTGGACGCGGTGCGAGGTGCTGGCGAAGTCGGTAGCGAAGAGAACAAGTACGGCAATGCGTTCTACGCAAAGAAGACGAAGCTCGAAACACCTGAACAGTCTAAGACCAACTACAACGGCGGTACTAGTCGCACGTGGGAGATGAGCAACGAGAACAAACTCAACCCCTATAGCAAGAAGCCAGTCTCGTATAAGCTGGTGAGCAGGGAAGTTCCGGATCTTTTGCCCAAGGAAGGATCCTTGGTGTGGAAGCGTGCTGGTTTTGCTCGCCATGCTGTGCATGTTACGAATTGTAAGTTACTGACATTCATCTCTACCAAGTTGTCTTTCGCTAACCTGGAATCAGACGACGATGGTCAGATCCATCCCGCCGGTCGTCACGTCCCGCAAACTTCCGGTGAGCCATCGCAAGGCCTGCCCGCCTGGATTGCTCAGAACCCTAACGCCAGCACCGTGAACACCGACGTTGTCCTCTGGCATACTTTCGGCATCACGCACTTCCCATCACCCGAAGATTTCCCAATCATGCCTGCTGAACCGATGACGTTGCTGCTAAGGCCGAGGAATTTCTTCACACGGAATCCTTGTCTTGATGTACCGCCGAGCTATTGTAGTGTGCCCAGTGGTGTGAAACAGGGGAGCACGTTGGTGGATAAGATTTCGCAGTTGGCCTTTGGGGAGAAGAAGGACGATTGTTGTGCGAAGTAAATGTGAAGAGGAAGACTAACTTTTGCGTGTACGCACACAATTGGGCATGAATATAGCCGTAGCAGGGAGGAGGAGACTGATGCTTGTGAGATTCATGTAGCAATACCTTTTCGATTCACCGGCTTACCACATGTGGACTAGCACCGTCACTCCAATTGGCTAATTCTTGACTCTATACCTGAGCCCGAATGTCCAGCAAGAACAGCTCAGTTATTAGAGCTACAACTCTATAAATGCCCTTCGTAGCGTCGTTGTGTATATCAAATAATGAACCACCTACAGTTGACGCTAAAGGTCCGCCGACCCATGTGCCCGGATGACGTCCCCGCAGCCACGCGAGAATTCCGCGGCTCGAGGCCAAAGCTCCCATCCGAACGTCAACTTGTCACACCGTCATAACATTTGCTTCGCACCACCATAACGTGAACTTTGTACGGTCGCGTTTTCTCTCGTACCAATTGAACTGCACAATCCATGGATATCCAAAGACGAATGTGCCATCACTCCATCTCGCCGGTACGGTAAACCCGTCCCTCCCACCACCGCTACAATGCCCCGCGCCCTCCCGCCTCTCGAAGGGCCCACGAAACCTCCCAGCGTCTTCATCAGCAGGCTCCCCGCTCCCCTCGTCGAATCTATAGCCGGGTTTAGCGCAGGCGTGATATCCTGTCTTACCGTGCACCCGCTCGATCTGCTCAAGAACCGGCTGCAGCTCAACACAACCTCCAGATCGCGGCCCGGCGATTCGTTCCGGATCCTGCGGCATGTGGTGCGAGATGAGGGAGGTGTGAGGGCGTTGTATCGAGGATTGTGGCCAAACATGCTGGGGAATAGTTTGGGGTGGGGATTGTACTTTTTGTTCTATGGAAGGGCGAAGGAGGTGTTCCAGAAGAGGAGGGGGAAAGGCGAGCATTTGGGGGGTGCGGAGTTTTTCGGGGCGAGTATCTTCGCTGGTAGGTTTTCTCGTTTTCAGAGCCCCGGAACTGGTGAGGGCATTACTGACGCATTGCTGGCCAGGTCTTCTAACAGGCGCCTGCACAAACCCCATCTGGGTCGTAAAAACGCGCATGCTCGAACGCGGCGCAAACCACCCTTCAGCCTATAAATCCATGTCCGAAGGCCTCACACACGTCTACGCCACGCGCGGCCTCAAAGGTCTCTGGGCCGGCTTCATCCCCTCCACGCTCGGCGTTGCGCACGGCGCCGTACAATTCGCTATTTACGAGAAGTTGAAGCAACGGCGAGCCCTACAACTCGGCGGCCGGGACAAACTAAATAATTGGGATTATATCTATATGAGTGGTGGGAGTAAGTTGATCGCGGGCGCGATCACGTATCCGTATCAGCCAATTCGGGCGCGCATGCAGCAGTATAATGCGGCGAGCCAGTATAGTGGGTTGATGGATGTGTTGAGGAAGACTTGGAAGAATGAGGGGTTTTTGGCTTTCTACAAAGGGTATGTGCTGATGAAAGCTATGGAACTTTGCTGTGATGAATACTAATGCTGCTACAGAGTCGTTCCGAATACGCTACGCGTTCTACCTACGACGGTGGTCACCTTTGTTGTGTACGAGAATACGAAGATTTATTTGCCGAAGATGTTTGAAGGAGAGGAACTGGCGCATGAGGAGGATTGAGCTAGCATTCACCGTCTGCGATGGCGAGATCTATTCATCAATTCACCTTCAAAGGTCAGTGCACGATGTCTCGAGTGAAGTGCCATAGCTATTGTTGACGCAATTCAGTCGCTGTTGCCTCGCCACCTTGAACCAAACTGCATGGCATGGCATCCCTGCTCGCTTCTACTTCTATTGATGTCCCTCGGGGTCTTTACCGCCCTGCTACAGCTTCAACCAGGCTACACCAGCAGGTTTCTCTCATTCCGAACCCACCCAAAACGCTATGCCTTCGCTAGCGAAGCTTTCTAGAATTAAAATCAAGCACAACGCTACCCTCACCACCGATCCTCCATCTCGGAACCAACCATCCGTCCTCGCAGCGTCGACGCCACGACGTTGCGATACCTCTAGCAGCTTGCGGTCTCTTTTCCACAGGCGCCGCGAGCATGCATTGGAAGCTACAGCATCAGCGGTGGAGTCTCGTTCCATGATCGATCTCACTCCTGTCTCCCCAGAGATATCGATATTGGCCTTGACATTTGTAAACACCCTCAACTCTTCTCAAGTAAGTAATTTCTTCGCGTGGTTTTTACAATATGATGTCGTGGAGCTCCCGGAGTCACCGGCTGCTTGGTATGCGCACATTGATACAATGGAGATGCGAGGCTGGATTGCCTTGGGACTTTACCTTGCAGGGACTCTCGACTACGGAATGGATATCGTTGTTCTCGACTCTATTTGCGATCGCCTCAGACTTCAACGACGGACAGTGCACAGTTGCCTCATACAGCTTAGCGACCCTCAGAAGATGGTTCAGACTCAGCTAGCCACAGCTGTGATGGAAAGCAAGGCAATATACAAGACCGAGGTACAGAGGTTAGAGTACGTGCAGGCGAAGCTACACAGTCTACTCCTGGTGGCCCAGCGCATTAAACCTACGCCTGCTTCTATTCACGAGGTCTGGCGAGCCGAAATCGAGAAGCGACTGCGCGGTTACCTGACCGATGTCGTTGCGAAGCGCATCGAGCATCAAAAAATGGGCATGCCTCTCGTAGGACACTCAACATGTGAGCAGGTTTCTAAGGATATCCAAGAAGGTCTTCGTCTCAACTACCTGTATGAGGCCATGCAGCAAGAGAGGCAAGTGCCCCTTGTCAGATATGGACTCTTCTCGGACTCCCCTAAAGCTCCCATGACGTCCAGCCCATCGCATGGCCACATTCGGGTTGTGCCCGTCGTACGAGAAAGCGTCGTTATGACAGAGTGCCAGCCAGAGCGAACGTTCAGCATAGCCAAGATGCGGTCCGAAAACACTTACTTGCGCGGCGAAAATGATCAATTGAGGAGGGATATTGAAGCGCTCGTTGATGCGAATAAGAAGCTCGTGAGGAAGATGGCCGTTCTGGGTCGGAATCCGGCATCGCTTGATCGGCCGAATTGGAATACAACACTTGCTCCTACTCCGGATTCCCCCGATCGATCTCAATCGCTACTTTTACAAGTGCCGAGACCTCGTGTAAGGCCACGATCGTTGTCGGAAGGCGCTGCGCAAGAATATTCGGCGGCGTTGGAGCAAAGCCTGAATCTTGGTACGTCGACTATCACGAACCGGACGCCACTTTCTTCACATCCTTTAGATGTTGCGACTCTCGATGTTTTAGCGAGGCTGAAGCAAAAGCATCAATATTCAAGGCCAGATTCCAACAAGCCACCTGTCCCTGGACAGCCTCTTTCAACGCGATATGATGTCTTCGCGGCTTTCAACGAGAAGCCTCTTCCGCCGTTACCCTCATTGGATCTTAGTACAAGAGAACGGCTGACATCACTCGATACATCCCATCCTGTGTTTCGACCACCGAGTCCGGCGGCCGGGATTGGTGTACAGACGCCGGGAACACCGACGCCAGTGGGTGGACAAACAAAGAAGATATCGTTGCGAACTATACCGGCGCCGCCTGTTACTCCACCTCTGAGAGCCCCAGTGCGCAAGGCTATGTTCATGAGCGACGCATCGTACACAGCTCCCAGTATACTCACCACCAACCCAACACAAACCCCGTCAGCTGAGCCAAAACTCGCATCGCGATCGGATCCAAATGCCAGAACCGAAGCTCCAGACAGAACCGCGCAACCGGTGACTCCACTACCGGCAGTTCACGGCCTACATAACTCCCCCGCCGAGCTCCACGCGCAATCTATCAGTCGACATGCCATTCAGGGACTTATCACGCCATATGCAGAGCCACCATTGCCGATGGGTATGACGAAGAGTCGGGTGCAGAGCATAGTTAGGCGGTTGGAAGGTAGCGTTGTAGATGGCGAGATTGGCAATCTACGAGGAACGCGGCACGATGAGGGTGGGGTCGTTGTCGACATGAAGAGAAATTATAGTGTAGGGAGGTTGGATTCTTTGCTGAGAAGAGAGGGGGATGATGCGGAAGAGTCCAGTCCGGACCTGTCGACAGAGTTCTGAGAAGCAAATCATGGCTGCGGCGGGATGTTGGGGTGTAAGGTCTTGCATCTGCTAAGGATCGGCCAAGGTACTAGAGTATACGTGTGTAAATGTGAGTTGCAACTTCGTTGCTACTACTCCCTCGTTCTCCAACGGTGGAAATGGTGAGAACCCTGTTTGTAGTGCAGCGCTATCTGATAATCACAAGGCAGACCAGTGTGTAGTACTTGCCTTCAAACAGAAGCCGACCTATTGACATTCAAGCTGCTGCTGTGGTACGGTGATAGTACAGTAGGTAGAGGTCACACAGAATCCGTGCTTCGGAAGAATCTCACTTAAGTTTTTTAAAGAGCTGATAAGAACACAGTGACTTTGGAATATAAGCCCATGTGTAGGCAACCGCCCCCTTTTACCAGTTTGTTCGACAGAAGGGACGTGACGGCATATGCGGTACGAGTATCACCTAACAGTACGCCCTTGTGTAACGTGGGCCTTCTAACTTGATGCCACATCATGCCGCCATCACTAATTCATCGTGGCTGTTCATGTTCACTGCTGCTCTCAAGACGCGGGCGGGTGGTAGGGCGGTTCCTCTTTCCAGCAGAACCACGGGCGCCTGCCAGCCTTGTTTCAAAAGCCCCGCCTCCACCATTACCACCTCACTCACCTCACCTCAACACCTCCACCACACTCTCGCTTTTCCCAACCCAGCAACCGCAACTCTAACACCGGGATACCACAACGCCTGCTGCACGTTATGGCGAGGTACGTAGTGCAGGTCGTCGCTCCTGACGGCGGCACGCTCAGCCTGCTTGTCGCCCTCTCGCCCTCTCAGCTGTGCGCAGCCTTGCGAGACAAAATCAGGAGCCGTCTCCCGGGCCTCCGCCTGGGGCTCACTGCACCAGATGCGGACGTCACCCTCCACCTGGACGCCGCCGACGGCCCCATTCTAGATACCGAAGACCTACTTTCCGACGTTCTGACCAACGACAAAGATGTGGTGTATGCTGTGATTTCAGGACCCATTGCTTCAGCAGGCTCTAGTACCCAAATTGCACCGCCTGCATTCAATCATGGAGCTGGCCAGGCGGACGCCGGCAAGGCCGTTCGTGTTCGTGTCATTACGCCAGAGCTAGCCCGATCGCAGCCAAACGTCAACGCAATACCGCTGCTCCCAGAGAACGCAGTTACCTTGAAGAGCACACTCAAGGAGCTTCACATTCACGTAAAGCGGCACCTGGGTCTTGTCGTTGACGATGGATATATGCACGCTGCTGAGCTTTACAACTTCAAGTGTAACTGCAATTTTGCGCGCCAGATCGACTCACACGCAGCCCTTACGGAGCATGGACTAGGCGGTGGTAACGCTTTCAACACCCTCATCGTGGTCTGCGGAAACAGCAAAGTGGTATGCATTCCAGTCACCGACCCTACGCGAGCCAGTCTAGAGCACGCACTGGAGCTGCATCTGCCGACTGAAGCTGCGGCCAACAAGTCTTCCTTTATTGGCGGTATCCAGGTTCCACAGACAGGAGCCCCGGGAAATGTACACTATCTTAAACTGCCAGTCGTTGCTTTATGCGCACCACAACGTCACTCACGGGATCGAGGAAAACAAGCGTCTGACTCTTCGCTTCGCCAATGGACTGTTCTGGACATGCACACCTCGGAGATGCCAATACACGTTACCGCTCACAACCTAGACAAAACTCTTGCGGCCATCGGTCTCGAGGACTGCATGGTGAACGGCGTGTTGAACATCTACGCGGTCAAACGCACGACGTCGGAGAGCATGCAGCATCTTGAGTCCGTACCCCGAGGCAAAGACGCTATATACCGACTGGATCTTGCATGGACACATCCTTTGGGCCAATCTGAGCGAGGCTTAGCCAACTTCTTGTGCTCTCTCCGGATGTTTGCCAGTCTCACTCATGCTGGAAGCATGGAAGAACCAGAACAGGACGCCATTCTTCATCTCCTCATGCTGCTCACGAACTTTCCACCCGCTGTTCGGGCTGTACACATACTCATGCGGGGAGAGACACCACACGCGTCGGAGCGGGCTGTTATCTTGCAGTGCATGTACGAGGTACTTAAATCGATTGTTCAGCTTCGGGTCGTCGATTTCAAGCCCCAACGACTGTTAGAAGGTTCTCGTCTGCTCTTCGGCCTCGTCCTCGAGAAAGCAAAACATCTCAAGGTCTCTATGCACGATCAAGGCGGCCAACTGCCTTACATGGGCACTTTCAAAGTGCATGAGCTTCGCAATCTTACCACCATGGAGGCCGTTGCCGATCCAGTTCAAACTTTGTCAGGGTTGGTGGATCGCGGCTTCTTCGATGCTTTCAAAGACAAAGGACTACTTCAGTGGACCAACGGTAACACCACTAGTAAAGCCACCTCATTCAATAGGAAGCTTCATCGCGCCTGTATCTTGTCAGGTGGTGTCAAATCGAGCGTCGTCGCTTTCGATATCGATGCAGTCAACACTATCAGCCGATACGCCGACCAGGGAGATATCACAAAGGTGATTGCAGCAGCCGAGTACTCAGATTTGCAATATTTGGCAAACCTTTGCAGTCGCAATAAGCTCGGTGTCCTCCATCCGTCCACGCTTCCGTCCGCGGATCCACCCGTATTGACTCTGGTACGTACGCACCGTAAATCCACGGTAGCGCGAGCCCGATCCTGCAGCATAAGGTGCTGTGACCCTTCTGAATGCACTTAGCTGACCTGAAGTTTAGGACCGTGTCGGATTCCTGGCGGTGTATGTTGGTCGACAGGCTTGTGGTAAAGCTGGCCAGGACATCAATATGTTCCGGCCAACTAGTAGCGTGGTCGAAGAAGCCGTTGATGTTTCCATCATCACTCAATTGCTGATCCCTATTCTTGAGCGACGTAATGCCGACGGCACTGCGGTTTTCGAAGCTTTTGGTGATCACACTCGACAGGTGAAAGATCCTGACGAGATCGTCGTGCTGTGCGTCGATGCTAGCGCTAGTATGGACGATCGTTGCGGTTTTATTGATGTCGAAGAGAACGAGGGTGAAGTCGACGATGATGACGACGAAGACATTGGTAATGCAACGAGCGACGAATTTGGTGACTCGGAGGCTGAGGACCCTGCATTTGATCGGTAGGTAAATCTGACGCAAATGTCGCGTCGTGGCTCTAGGATAGTGTGACCCCTAGTCTGGAATACCGGTTCCCCCTTCTAGATGAGGTTTGCTGACTTTCCCCCCAATCTTAGACCCGCCTTAGACGAGCTCAAAGAGTATATGTCTTCTCACGAGTCATTTGATGACTTCCTCGCCATCGTACAGACCGGGACCGATGACTATCATCGGCACAGGAATGCGGAAAGAGTTCTCACAATACTTCGTAATCTCTCGATACAGCAGATTGAGGATCGGACCAAGGCTTTAGAGAAGGCACGACGTCGAGGCACAACTTACCACTACCGCCAGAAATCCGCCATATTAGAGCAAGAGCTTGCGACTTTGAAGAATCGTAATTTACGGCTGCAGCAGTACAAAGATGCTTTGGTTGCGTTCTTGCTCTATCGCGCGGAGAATCATGTTCTGGACGAACCACTCACTTGGACGGTCGGTCAAGACGTTCCTCAGATCCCGAAGAGGTCCAGTCTGCCGACCCACAGTAGCCCCAAGTTTGAGATCCCAGCCGAGTTTCTCTGCCCGATATCTGCGGAGCTGATGGAAGGTACGTAAAAGTGGCTCAAGGCCGCAAGCTGCGTCGTAGATCGCGAGGCTTCGTGGACCCTTCTCGAGACACTAGACACCGAGACCTCTCTGAATGACACTTATTGACTTCGCATTTGTTAGATCCTGTAATTACGGTCGACGGTTTCACTTACGAACGACGAAATATCGAGCGTTGGTTCCAAACTCACGAGACATCTCCCTGCACGAATTTGGTCTTGGAAAGCTTCGACTTGCGACCCAACTACGCTTTAAAGGGATCGATCGTCGGCTGGATCAAAGGAGCGGAAATAGTTTCGAAATACCCTTCCGGCAGTGGCGAGATCACCATCTGCTTCAAATCACCCCTGTTTACGCTTACTGCAACGCTGCCTTCTAGTATTACATTGGACGATCTTTACGAGATGGCGTTTCGAATGAGTAAAGGTCGGTATCAGGCTTTTGTCCTCAATCAACGCAACACACTCTTGATTCCATCTACAGAACTGGCAATGCCTTACGTCAACACCGGAGACGCAGTTGTTGTTGCGCCCGTGGAATCAGGAGCGAGCTCGACCGCACATGGTGAAAACGAAGACTTGTGTCTCGTCAAAGTCTACCGTGGCTACAATAATGCAGTATTCTCTTACTGGGAGTCCAAGACCACAACAAAGACTCTGGCTTCGATCATATTCCGGTACTATCGTCACATCTTCCGTCAGAATCCCTGGCAGGTACGTAGATCTAAGCGCACAGACTGCATTTAGTTACGAGGCACCGCAGTCGCCATCTTAGTCTTGCTATACTGATACCCGTCTCAATGAGCTTTACTAATTTGTGTCCTCACTTTAGGATACTAGAGAGTCATGCACCGTATGGACAGGCATGACCCACAGGGGTGACAGCCATTACCGCGGCCAGACGCGGAATCATTGGGAGCAGCTGTTCGTCTACTTCACTCGCGAACACGCAGTCGGTCAACTGGTCAACGAGCCAGTCTTCGCTGAAGAAAATGATCAGGAACAGCGTTCGGGGTTCCATCATGGCTTGCAGCCACTAGTGCTTAAGGTCTATCTGACTCGTCCACCGGCGCATCCTAAGCAAAAGCACAAGACTCTAACTCGAATTGGGGTTCTTAAGCAAATGTTTGATGCTTATGTCAATCGTTTGCTGGCGTACGGCTATCAGACGCATCTAGGACTTGTCACATTCAGGTCCACAGCGTCCCTGACTCAGGAGATCACCCACGCCACCGAGAATTTCCGCCATCAGCTCAACAGTATCCGCGCATCAGGCGACACAGCCCTGTGGGATGCCATCGCGCTCTCCTGCGACACGCTCATGCAGTACTCGACGAAGTATCCTGATGCCAAGCTGCGCATTATTTGTATATCTGATGGCGCGGATACCAAGTCCAAGCAACAGGTTCATGATGTGGCTCTTGGTTTGATTCGCGATCGTGTCGTCGTTGATTCGTTCTGTCTAGGCGATATCGACAATCTGGATCTTCAGGCTTTGTCCTACTTGACGGGAGGGTACAAGTTCCAGCCGGATCAGATGGAGCATGCCATGGCTATCTGTGAAATGGAGCCCGTTCTCTCTAGTCTCGAGCGCCCAGATATCGTACTCCCCGATGCGGCCAAGCGCTTCCACGGCAATGCCCTCTCCCAATTTGGCCGAGCTAAGTTCCGGGTCGAGCTTGATGAAGTCACGAGGGACACATTTCCGCGACGCAAGGAGCATCCTCTACTCTCAGAAGCATTCGTCGAGCTTGGCCATCTCCGTGGCTTCAACATGGCTAATAGAAGCGATAACAGCCTGAGGTTGGCGCGGATTCACAGTGAAATTCGTAATTCTGGAGCGAAGGTTCATCCACACTACGATGTATACATATGTGAGCCGAACTTCTCGATGTGGAAGGTTGTCATGCAGGGCCCACCCGGCAGTACCTATGCAGACGCAACATTCCTACTCTACCTACAGATGGGCGAGGACTATCCGGCTTTCCCGCCGCAGGGCCGCTTCGTGACTCCGATCTACCATCCCAACATCAACCGTCACGGACGCATCTGCCATTCCATCTTCGATCGCAACTGGACTGTCGACACGACCAATAAGGACGTCATCGACACAGTCTACTCACTGTTGATGGTGCCGGAGTTCAGTGATCCGATTAACACTGTGGTTACTCTCAACTTCCATTGGGACGAGGTTCAGTAAGTGCTGCTATTATATGTATAGTTTCCGCGCTAATGGAGCTACTAGGTTCAAGGAGGAGGCTCAGCGCCATATCGAGAAGCACGCTTCCAAGGACCGTGCTCAGTGGAAGCGCGAGATCACGACTGGTTGGGCTTGAGCAGCAGTGCATACATAGAAACCTACACATGGGATGGAGGTGAATTTTGCGAGCGGATGAACAACAACGCGCGCATCAGTATGTCGGGCAGAGCTCTCAGCGATGAGTTCGGCGTAATATACCTAGAGGGATCATTACTTTACCCACGCAGTACCGCCAGATTACGAAAGCTATAGCAAATCTTCAGTGGGCATTGCACATCATAAATATCTTGTGCAACCATAACACGTTTGCCAGTACGTAATGACCTGTCAATGTGCGAGTTGTTCTATGTAAGAGAACGCTCATCATGTATAAATTAACATGAAACAGGGATGACCTTGGGTGACAATGGTGTATGCACATTCTCAGAACACTGTGAACAATGGAAAAGAAAGGTGAGTTGTGAAGACCGGTGCGCGACTACCATGGACGAAAGTGGCCCCACGTGACTTGGCGCTTAGCGTAATTGGCTCGTAGTATTTCCAAGTGTCCAGATCGCATCTTCAACTTCAGCACTCCACCTCACCGAAACGCCACCTTCCGCAAAACCCTCTACAATCGCGTAACTCCTTCGGCACTCGCGACTCAAAATGGAGTCTCCCGATACTTTTACCGCTCTCCCTCTCGAGATGAACCCCACCACCAAAGCCATCACCGCGAACCCCTCCAACAGCGCGCTAGCGACCGAGCTCGAAGCCCTCAACATGCTCCACAGAGGCCTCCTCAACGTCGGCACATCCACCGGCACGCCGCCGCCGCCAGTTCCCGTCAATCCCACGCGCTCCGCACAAATCGGCAAGCTCCGCGAATCAGGCAACGCCGAGTTCCGCAAAGGCAACCACTCGCAAGCAGTCAAACTCTACAGCCTCGCCATTGACATGGCGCTCGGCCGGCCACACTGGGAGCCCTCGGGTCTCGTCCGCGAGGAGATTTCAGGCCTGTTGAGCAATCGGGCGCAAGCGAATATGGCACAGCAGAATTGGGCGGAAGGCGCGGTGGATGCAGAGGCGAGTGTGGAGATGAAGAAGGTAGGGAATGCGAAGGGGTGGTGGCGGAGGGGGACTTGCTTGTTGGAGATGGGGAGGTTGGATGAGGCGGAGGTGTGGGTCAAGCAGGGGTTGGAGTACGAGGCTACGGAGCAGGATCTGGTGCAGTTGAAGCAGGAGATTGAGAAGAGGAAGGGTGGAACGGTTGCGCAGTAGGTTTGGATGGCTTACTAGGTGGTAGAGTTTTTTTTGGGGCGGATACCCATAACTGTATGCATTGGGAGGCGTTTTGGGTACTGGGTATGTGAACTGCAGGATGCCACGAATTTGTGGTGCGGAGTAATCAAACTATAGGGTTCTATGTTTAGAAGGAGCATGTTGAGCGCTGTCAAGCCATCGATGTGTCGACTAGAGACCCGCATCTCCCTGCAAGCCCTTTCGTCGTCGAGTCCAACCATCGAAGTCGAGCATACAACGGCTTACAGCTCCCACACTCAAACCCCTCACCCGCAGTACCACCACCCACTATCTCCTTATTGCATCTTCTTAGTACCCCATCATCTTTCACACATCACCCATGGCTTCAACATCGAAGACAGCATGCTTCCCTACAAGCTGTCTTCTTAAAAGGGAGCCAAGAGTAACCATATCATCTGCGTATCCAGTTCCACAGGGGAGACTGTAACAGGCTGCTTCCTGGCCGTGTTCTTGAATGTTTGCCAGCAGTCGACAGTGATTCTTCACCAGTCGGGCAGGGCTGTACTGCCGTTCAAAGAGTGTGCAGATGCTCCGCAGTCGGCAGCACACCCACAGATGAGAGATGACCGGAGCGATACCCCTGCTTCGCGCTGCCTCGCGATGGAGTGGTGGGGCTTCGGATCTTACATTTTCCTATCCTTCGCCTTTGTCACTTTGTTCGCTAAATTGTGAGCTTGGTGATGGTGCGGTGAAGGCGGCTTCAAGGGCTGGAGGCTTGCATTGCTCATTATGCTTGATCTCACGTGTGAAGAAGCCTATAATAAACGTATCATCCGCATTAGTGTGGTACTGGGGGATAAAGACGTTACCACAGGGCAGCTTTTTAGTTGAGTAAATTCGGCCAGCAGGACCGTAACGACAAAAGACCTTATGTGGTGTACAAGTGCATGTACACCTCGGGGCAATCGGATGAGAGATTCCGGATGAACCCATCGCTTCTTGCGCTGCTTTCGCTGTGGAGTGGGTGGCGTCTGTGCTCTTACATTTGTGATTGTGGTGGTTGCCATTGCGATTGATTTTGAATGGTGGTAAGGATTGCCTACTAGGTTCAGTAAGACCTGACCAATGGTGAGTGTCTATACGTAGCACTGGACATTGAGGCTATAGCCTTACATATAGTAGCCGACCAAAGGTGGGGTATAAGAGACAACCATTGTCTACCGCATGCAGCTATTTTCGGCTATTCCAAAGTCAGCCCAGCAAGAGAAGAAATGCTGGAGCTCAAGGTTGCATCAGGTGCACGAATTCATTCGATACTTGGAGAAGTAGTAGATATTAACGTTAGGCTGTTCCGTGCAATCAAAGCCCAAGCAGGCGCTTGGCGCAATATCTAGATATGGCAATACACGAATTGATGACCATGTTCACAGACACCATCCCTCGATATTCGTATTGCAGTCCTCTCGCACGAATGCAAATGAACCGTAAGCTGTATGAATAGGGCCACGGCCATCGCTCCTGGAAAACCCTACACGCACTAGACTTGTACAGACTTGTGGAACCTTTCAGGCCAAGTCATACCCAAAAGCTGCAATCATGTTCCAGTTGAAGACGGCATCTTTACTTCTAAGCTTTGTGCCCTTGATAGCATGCCACGGAGGTGGCATGTACTACACCATCAACGGCATCGTGCACCCCGGGTCCGTCCACTACCCACCCTACATGCACCTCGAAGACTGACCGCCTTTCAGTTCACATAGATGGGTCTTGAACGACACAGCGGGCAGCATCCAGCGCACATGGAACTGGGAAGGCTTCAACTTACCCACCGACATAGGCCTCGCCTGTGGCAGCCCCGGCACACCCGCCAAAACTGCATACCACGCCCCTATGCGTGCCGGCAGCACCGTAACCGTCGATTACAAATCCGCCGAATTCAACACGTCATTCGGACACCCGTACGGTCCCATGATAGCGTATATGGCGGCCTGTCCTTCCTCTGGCTGCGAGAACGTTGATCTTCTTGCGCCGATTTGGTTCAAGATTTGGGAAGCGGGGTTGCTGAGTGGCAACTATGTTGATGGGCATTGGGCGATGAAGGAGGTCTTTGAGGGCGCCAATTTGGAATTTCCGACTCCGAAGGGTTTGAAGGCGGGGAAGTATCTGTTGAGGCATGAGATGATCAATTTGCAAACGGGGCCGGTTCAGTTCTTCCCGAACTGCGTGCAGTTGGATGTTAGTGGGGATGGGGGGAAGGTGCCGCAGGCGGAGGAGCTTGTTTCTTTTCCCGGGGCGTATGATGGAAATTCCGGTAAGTAGTGTGGATTGGAGGTATTGGCGGGGAGTTGGAAGTTTGGCTAACGTGGTACAGGAACTAGTTGGCCGCCGAAGGGTGGGGACTCCACTTGGTTTTACGCAGAGCACGCTAAGGATACTGTGAGTTGCAATGCCATTGGTGGGGTTTGTGGTTGGGGCTGACTTGAATGTTAGAAATATCCTATGCCCGGACCATCTGTGTGGCAGGGCTAGACCGTTCAGTGGCCTCGATCGGACTCTTGTGACGTTTGTGGTTTCGAGCTTACGAATGTTGGGGGCCGGTTAGGACGTCACACGCACCCAGACAGTACAATCTTTTCTGGACTATCTTGGCCACGAGTACACCGGGCTCACTGCTAGTATAAAATTCTTTTACGCTGGTGACTACGCATCACATGACAAGTAATTTCCTACCGCGCAAGGCAAGCGTTTTCTCAAGTTCCGTGGAGTGCAAATCTAGCGACTTGGATAGCTTCGTGGATGGAAACAGGGCCCCAAATGGTCTTTAGGAACGCAAGTAATGCGTATAGCCAGAGTTTGTCTTTGATCATTACAGAGACGTATGTGCACAGCCTCATGCAAGGGGGCAACTCGTAGTTTCAAGACTGCCATGAGATCTCACAAGTCGTACTATTAGGTTAGTGAAACAAAGAATCTCCGGACGAAAACTGGAAAGCGGCTGCTGTGGCTACACGTACCCACGCGGAAACAAAGTTGGTCCAACACTCCTGTCACTTCTCGGTGTACGCATTCGTAAGAGCTCGGACGATGACGAAATCAACTGGATTGCTCCTTAATTTATGAAATTCCGCAAGCCACGCTCGCGCTCAAACTAGCCACTTCTGCAAAATTTCATTCAAAAGCCGTACTTCCTTTCTGCCGCCGGTACCGTCTCGCCATGCAATTCGACAGGCTCCCGAGACGGTAGCTCGAACGCGGCAACCGGACCTGGAAGTTCGGAGTGATACGCATACTTTTCCGGTGATACCTCACTGTAGTCTGGGGCACTGGGACCGATCTCTGCCGGCTCACCATGGTAAGGTTTCCTGGCTGATCTCTTCCGAATGAAGTAGAAGGCCAGGCCTGCCATGGCTAGGACGGCTAGCCCGCCTACTACGCCACCGGCTATTGCGCCCGCATTGGTTGAGGAGGATGTTGTGGGGGCTGGAGTTGATGTCGATCCTTCGGTCGTGTTTGGTTGTGGGTTCGCTGTGTTGGATGGTGAGGTTGCGATAGCAGAAGTGCCGGGTGAGGACGAGCCAGTGGCAGTGGGCGTCGCTGATGTTCCTGACGATGTTTCCGACGTGTCTGTGGAGGTGGCGGCGGCGTCAGATGGCAAATCCAGTATGCCCACTGCAGGGGAGTAGAAGAGAGGTTTTCGTTCGAGGTCGCACCCCAATGCTGTATATGTGAGGTCGCCGGTGATAAGCAAGTTTGAGTAACAATAGCTACTAGCCTTGGTACTGAGTGGCAGTTAGCAGTTGCGCACTGCAACACGATGTTCTTCTCGGAAACTTACCATGTAATGGTAGGCAAATCGGCCTGGCTCGTCTTCCCGCATCCGTCAGAGCAGGTGCTCGAGTCTACGCAGGCCCTCGGAACATCGGTACAGTCTTCGGCCTTGCTGAGAAGCGCATTGCACCATCCGAAGTAGCTAGCTGTGTGGTCAAGAAAGCATGTCGAGCCTTCTGGCGCCTTCCACCCTCTATCCAGGTTGCCATTTCGGTAGCCACAGATCGATCCGCCGGGGTTCTCGGGGGCCTGTGTTTGTCGCGGGCGGAGAGGTTGAGCGGTTATAGGGAAGGGAAGCGCGTCGCGATTTTGTAGTGGATTAGGAGTCGCATGAACCAGCAGCGCGGTGGACAGACACAGAACGAAGAGCGAGCGTGATTGTATTGCCATTACGAAGGATTAAACGCACGGAGCGCGAAATGAATGAGAGAATGGAAGAGAGGTGTAGGAGCAGCACAACTTCATAAGACGACGGAAGGCTCCACCTTTTAGACGCCCGTAGGACGGCGTTGGGACCAAGGATATACATGGAACATCCCGAACTTTCCGGCAACGCATGGCCATGTCGGCGGCCGCTCTCTCGCGCGATACAGGGCGTCATCGCAAACGCTTAACGTTTCTCGAGGATGCGCTAGCCCGTAGGTGCCATGGTGCTGGTTGACTTTTCTCGGCGGAGATGGCCTTGTACTGGTCGGGTTTAGCAATATGGGGAGACGTCTTGGTAGCGCCTGAAAATGCGGTTGAGCATGGTTGTCGGGAAATTAGGATTCGCTTGGAGCATTTCGCTGCGGGTTTGTAAGTGGTGGATAGGGGATGGTATTTTGGGATGCTTGGGATGCTTGGAATGCTGTGAGCTGTCGGGTGGGATAAAGCTATCCGATCCGAACTTTGTTTAGATGGAGTGATGTGAGAGTGAACGTGGCTTTGCAAGGCGTTTTCCAAGGTCAAGTCTGAGGACGGTTGGTGACCACGTGCGTCGCCGGAACAATCATTGTCCGACACCGACCCCAGGTCCTAAACAAGAGGAAAACAGATCAAACTGTTATTACACGTATGGCGCAAAGGCGTGAGGGATGGAAAAGAAAATGCAGATGTCCATCTGTTCAGAGAACACCTTGGATGGAGCTAGAAGAGTGAATGCCCAAGAAGGCTAGCTAGCCGAACCCTGGTTGGGAAGGTGTCCTTTCGCTTGCCAAGACAGTTTGCCCGCGCAACACCAAAAACAATTCACTCCTCCGTCTCCGTCGCTGCGCCGTCACTCGAAGTTCAAGGAAGCAGCTATCCTACGATCGTCGCAGCGTACCCTTCTAATCACCCCATCCAACCCTCCGCCCAACCCTCGCCATGGCTATCAATCCGCAGGTGTATGTCTTACCCGGCCTTCCCACCTTCGTATCGCCTGCTAACAATTGCGCCATAGGACCAACCTGATCATCATCTTGTATGGCTCGCGATTCTCAACTGCCACACGAAGCAGCGACTGACAGAATGCAGGGGTTTCATGCAGATTTCCAAGAAGGTGCCCTTTGATGACCCGAACGTGCTGAACGCCGTGCGCGCCCTCTACGTCTTCTCCAACATCATCATTGCCGGCATCTACTTTTACGTCCAGATGCAGATCAACAAGAAGAATGGTGCGTGGGAATTCCAATAAGACGCCGAGGCGCGTTCGGAACAGGGCTGACCTCCCGCAGACATGACAGTCGTCAAATACGTTGAGCCCGCCCCGATGGGATCCGGCGAGGAGCCCAAATTCGTTGCCACCACGGTCAAGGCCTACGATCTTCAGCAGCTCAAGGCAGCATACAAGGCGCAACTCATGGGCGTCGGAATGATGGCCGTCATGCACTTGTACATGAAGTACACCAACCCGCTTCTCATCCAGTCCATCATCCCGCTCAAGGGCGCCTTCGAGGGCAACCTGGTCAAGATCCACCTCCTCGGCCAGCCGGCAACGGGCGACTTGGCGAGGCCATTCAAGGCGGCTGCTGGCTTCATGGGCGCCATGGGAGGCGGTGATATCAAGACGGATAAGAAGAGCGTTGAGGCTGCTGAGCGTGCGGGACGCGGTGGCGTCAAGGACGAGTAAAATCTTCGAGGGGGTAAATACACTTGGAAGTCTCGTTACGGCTTGGGGTCATGCATAGTCTGCAGGTTGAATCGCACATGTGGTCTCAGGTTTTAGGGATATTACAAACATCTTGTTTGCTAATTGTACAGTAGATAGAATTCACGGCATGATCCTAACCATATATTATGATGCTAAGCCGGAGACCATTGGAACGCAAAATTGGGGCGTTTCACACTCTACAGCCTGCCTCCGTCAGCTGGAGGTTGGCCATTGTAGCAGCGACAAAGTAGGCAAAGCACAGCTAAAGGGGTCCCAGTACACATTGTATTGTACGAGCGGTCACGCCCTCTTGAAATAACGATGTAGTCTGTACCGTCGCTTACAGGTAGGCATATTGTGTACGAAGTTCAGATTCAATAGGCTGCGACATGTGACCGCTAAGTGTTCACGAATCCCTGCATCAACCATAGAAAGCATATACCCTAGCTTGAACTCAGCCCTTCAACGCCCTTTTCCCCGGACACATTCACATTCAAGGCTTTGCACACCGGTCAACGATTCTCCAGGTCTATGACTCATGAAGAAGTTACCATACTCTACAGCAGAAGCCGACGACATAGTCGTTTTTCCAGCCCTAGTTTTGGGGTAACATGTCAAAGCATCAATGAGTTCAGTCCATCATGCATTCCGAAGACAATACTTCTAGGCCATCCTGGCTCACCATGTCCGACGCCGACTTCCTCACACTACTCAAGAAGTCTTCGAAATTCAAACAGCGCTCCCACGACACGCACCACACCATCCACCTGCCGGAGCTCAACACTCGTCTAACCCTCAATCTCGACCTCCCCGAACCACCGGAGCCAAGTCCAGATGACGATCCCTTCGACCCCCGCGCCAACCTCACCAACAAGCAGAACATCGAAGTCGTCTATCTCGGCAACTCCATGCTCGAGCGTTTCAAAATAACTGGCGCGGCGACGAAACTAGGCCGACTTGGGAGCGAAGGAGTGGCCTGGAATGCCGGTTGTGGAGGCGACAAAAACGAAAATGTGCTCTATCGACTGCACGAAGGACTATATCAACATCTCAAGCTTGCGCAAGAGGAGGGGAGATGCGACATCAAATTCTTCATCCTCGCCTCTGGTACAAACAACTTGCACGTCAAACGTGGTCTTCGCGCTGATGATGTGGAGTCCTATCGGCTTCTTGTTCAGGCTTGCTTGAGGATTGCGCCACGGTGTAGGGTGCTGGCTTGTGATCTTTTTAATCGAAAGGATGTGGCCGATGAGCTAGTAGATGCGGGGGATGAGATGTTGAAGGGGATTGTAGAGGAGGTTGATTGGCAGGGAAGGGTGAGGTGGGTGGAGGCGAGGGGGTTACTTGGGTTAAAGCTATTAGCGGACCATGTGCATTTGAACGAGGAGGGGTATAGCGTTTGGGACGAGGTACTTTGGAGAGCTGTTGGGGAGATGGGTTTAAGCTTAGGTGAGGGGAATTAAAGACACAGTCGCATTCTACCCACTCGCGAAGCTTGAGGGGTGTTGGTATGTATTATCTTGTAGTCGACAGAGCATTGTCTTGCGTTCACGACGACTTTATCCGCCCATGACGCAGAGGTCGTTAGTCTCTGGCTATTTGACACACGGTGTAAATGCACTTCTCATCCCAGAACGAATATAGCCACAGCCGGGTGAATTTCAAACAAGCTGAAATGCTCAGAATGACTAAATACCAAATTCGATGCGGGCCGCTGCGCTAGTCAGACAGGCTCTAGCGTGCAGTACGTACCCCTGTTGCGTATGCGGAGTGGAGACCAACACCTCCGAAACGGCCACACCACACTTCGAGACATTGCCATTCCACGCCCTTCGTCTGTCCAGCATGCTCTTCTATTACTGATTTTCCTCGTTATGCCTGCGCATGCCAACACTTCGCACCGGCGCAACAGCGGCCTACTCCAGTCCCCAGGTTTCGTCGGCGCCGCCGTGCGCTTTTGGCAGGTATGACTACGTGTCGCGTGCGCGATGACTGCTCGGTGCTGATGATGGCTTTAGCGCTCGTATGCTTCTGACTATGTCGGCCTTGCGATTCTGATCAACGGGTGGATTGTGGTGTGTTCAATTGCTGTGGGGCTTTAAGGACAGCTGGCTCATGTACACAGGTCCAATTCTACGGCGAACCCTTCCACCGCATGTTCTCTCTCGATAACCTCTCGATACAATACCCCCATGCGGAAGTAGAACGGGTTTCTGTCGGTGCGTACAATCTACCCTACAAGTGCTACAGCAGCGGCTAACGCGTATCAAGTATGGCTCTTCATCTACGCAGGCGCGATTCCCTTAGGCACCCTCGTAGCATGGGCCCTCGCCTTCCGACCGGGAGCACACAAATCACACGTCACGATCCTCGGCTGGTTCATCTCACTCATTCTGACGCTGTTCATAACAGACCTGGTGAAGAACTCGGTTGGAAGACCACGCCCCGACCTGATTGCACGATGCAAGCCCGCGCCGGGAACTCCAGACCACCAACTCGTTACATATGAAGTCTGCACAGAGGAGAATCACCGTGTACTGCATGATGGCTGGAGGAGCTTCCCCTCAGGACACAGCAGCTTTGCCTTCAGCGGGCTAGGCTACCTCGCTCTGTTCCTCGCGGGCCAATGCCATGTCTTCCGCCCACGGACAGACCTTGCTCGCGTTCTCCTGGCCCTCGCTCCGTTGCTCGGAGCTGCGTTGATCGCTATTTCCCGATGCGAAGACTATCGCCACGACGTGTACGATGTTACGACCGGATCCTTGTTGGGCATATTAGTCGCATATTACACATATAGAAGATACTATCCGCCACTGAGGAACAGTAAATGCGATACGCCCTACCCGAACCCCGCAGACTCACAAAGCGGGTTTGGGAAACTGAAGGACGAGGAGGAGAGGATAAGGGGCGCGGGAGAGTTCGAGCTTGAAGATATTGAAGAAGGGGAGGAAGAGGCGGAGAGCAGACCGTTGAATAGCAGAAGATAGTACGCTCTTATAATTGCAGATTCTTCATCACTTTCAGGACTTTGTACATCGTCGAAATCTTTGTGGAGGTGATCGATCTGCGAAGGGTTGCGGATCCCAATCGCCCACCGAAGCAAGCTGCTTTCAAAACGATCATACGGGCTGCACTGAACAACACCTCACGTTTCGTGCAGAAGAGCACGGCAATACCAGCGCCGAGGCAACAGCAACACCCAGGTGAGTATGCTGGAAGAGGTTGCCACATTGTCCGAGGGGAAGACGAGACGAGAGATCTGGGATGAGCGATGGAAAGTGGGAGGTGTCAGTTTCATGAACACGCGAAGGGGACGTGTTGGCACGAATCAAGATCGATCATGAAGCCTCTTCTACTGATAAAATCGCCCTGTCATGGATAGCCTGTAGAGTTGAAGCAGATGTGTTCAAATTCTTGCTGTCATGTGAATAGATCTTTTCAAAAGACTCCCACTGTTGAAACCTTGGAAGGAGTGATCAAGCTGCTTCCAAAACGCCTGGGGTTGGCGAGATTCCACAGGTCATCTTCACGTCTTCTGGACAAGCTCTTAACACTGCTCCCACCACTTCTTGGTCATAATCCAAGCGGGGAACACCGCACCACATCACATCAATCACAAAGACTCCCATCTCGATCCAAAATGCCATTACACATACTTTTGATCACATTTCATAAAATCTATCTTTCATAACCGCCTCCTCATATAGCCCCAACCCAATCAAAATCCCAGCAAGTAAAAGAAGCAAGCAAGCAACCTAGCAATTCGCATACAAGCGGCGGCCCGCCCGTCCTCACTTCCTCGAATCTCTCCTCGCTCTTTTGTAGCACTAGCTAGCGACAACGAGTGTAAGCGCAAGCAAACTCTCTCGCTCGCTCGCTCTCTCTATCCAAAATCGCCCATCTCGTCTCAAAAACTCCCCGTCGTCGATAAAGTAGAGTGATAACATGCCGAGGTAATGGTTTAAAACAAGAAAATGCAAGCTACGCGGCCACCCGAGATGCTTTCCTGAAAGTCATATCATCGCGCTTCCTTCATCAACGTTTGTGCCAGAAGTCAAGGGAACAGGCGATGATCCCAATTGTGTTTGAGACTGCTCGTTCGCCCATTCGTAACGCGCGCTCGCTCGCTTTGTTGGTGCAAGTACCAAGAGTGTATGTATGGAAAGGGTATCGATCGAAACCAGAAGGGAGAGAGCTACGTAAAACCTTGCTGAAAAGCCGAGAATATCATCTAATGGCTGCCGTTCTTCCTGAAGTTGAGCAGTTGCGCCAGCGAGTTCAAACTGCATCCACTCTTCAAGAAGTCATGGTTCATCAGCTCCGACGCGCTCGCTCTCGACTTGACGTCTACGCAGAGACAAACAGATAGGAACGCCTTGAGCTCCTTGGATAACTTGTCAGGCTTCTTGAGGCGGGGTGTGCCGTTCGTAGCGATGAGATAGAGCGCTTTGAGCGGTTCTTCGTTCAAGTAAGGCGGCTCGGATTCTATCATCTCAATAGCCATGATGCCCAGCGACCAGATATCGACCTTGTTACCATATTCTTTTTGCTTGACGACTTCGGGTGCCATCCAGTAGGGTGTTCCAACCATGGTGGCGCGCTTGCTTCGTTGCTCGGTTAGCTTGGCGCAGAAACCGAAATCAGCTGTACAAGGTTAGCAGTGACACCAAATGATACTTGAGCGTTGGGAAAGCGTACTAATCTTGACATTGCCGCGTCCATCAAGCAACACGTTGTCACTCTTGATATCACGATGTATGATATTCTGATTGTGAAGATGTTCCAGACCCTTGCATGTCTGGAATGGGTTAGCAAGGCTTTCGAATGGTTGGAGAGTTAGCTTACCTCTAAGGAGATGGTCGCAATTTGATCCTCGGTGATAGAGGGGTTGTTGTCGATGACGTCCGTCAGAGCGCCACCTTCCATAAACTCCATAACCACCCAGAGTTCCGACTGTTCTTCTTGCAAGAATGCGTCCAGAAAGTTGACAATATTGGGATGCTTGCTGTCTTTCATTACGATGATCTCGTTCACAATAAGCTCCTTGCGAGGCTGGTTGCGAAGGTCCATCTGCTTGATAGCCACTTGGGCGCGGGGTCCCTGTTCACGGATAATTCTTTGTGCCGTCGCAGATGTTGCGCCCTCACGGATGCGAGCCACGTAGACGGACCCCGAAGCGCCCTGACCAATCTTCTTCTGCTTGTTGTACGAGTCGAGAGGTTTGTCTTTGGAGACGACTTCACGGAGCTTGATCATGACCTCGCTCTCGGACATGCTCGACATACGCACATCCTTGCGAGGCGCCTCCTCCTTCTTGCTGGTGAGTGCCTGTTCGGCTTTCTTCACAGCATCGTTTTGCGGGGCCGCAGGCTGCTTTGCGGCGACATTCAAGGGCTTGGGCGCCGCAGAGCCTTGGTATTGCTTCTGTTGTTGAGGTTGACCATTGGCGGGATGGGTCTGTGGTACTTGGCCGGCCGAACTCTGGTATCGTGAATTCGGCTGCACAGGCGGACGTTGCTGCTGAGCTGCGGGAGGTTTGGATTGTGGTGATGTACCGTAGCCCGATCCATTTTGCTGCTTCGGGGCTGGAGGCGCTGGACGCTGAGCAGCCATCTGCCGTAGCGCGGGTGGCTGCTGACCCTGTTGCGGTCTTTGGGAGCCCGGGGTGGAGGGAGCTGGCCGGCCAGGGTTATATCGTGATTGGCCGTTTGGACTGGAATCTCGAGAGTTATAACCTCCTGCGATTTCTTGCTGTGCGATAGGAAGCTTCTTCTGAGGCAACGAAGCGTTGTATGCTGCCAGTTCCTCGCGCTCCCGTCGCGCGTACTCCTCCGCTTCTCGCTGCCTCTGCATATCGCGCTGCTGTTGTGCACGAGACTCTTGCTCCATTCTCCGTCTCTCCTCGTATCGAGGAACTTGCTGCATTCCAACTGACGGGGCTGCATAACCGGAATTAGGCGACTCCTGGCGAGAGAGACTGTAGCTGTCCTTGCGAGCGAATCCATTGGGCGGCGCAGGGCGGGGCGGGGCAATGCCGCTACCACCGCCATACCCAAGCTGCTTCTCCGCGCCGGAACTGACTGGTGGAGTTGGGGTGAGGCTGGGGTACTGCTGCGGGTCATCGGCACGTTTGACGAGCTTTTCGGTATAGAATTCCAGAACTTCCAAGACGGCTTTCGGGTTCTTTGCGTAGTCGTCTTTTGTGAGTGCGGAGGCTGTGAGCAGCTTTTCCCACTCAACGGGCAATCCGACGAAGGCGCCGCTGGTGGGATCGAAGCCGACATGCACCCTGTGAGTGAAGTTGGTGGGGTTGCTCACTCCGCCCATGCTAGGGCATCGCTGGTATATACTGTCTATCCAGGCGTACACCTCGTCGTCGGTTTCAACTTTACATGTTATGATTTTGGTGGGGCCGTCGCGGGGTGGTGATGAGCCCTTGTTCGGATTCAACGACCGGGTTATTTCGAAAGAGAGTGGCTGAGTATCTGATCGCTCAACGCCGAGCACGTCCCGAAGCAGGATGGTGTTGGCCACCTTGGTGGCATTAGGACTCTTGAAAAAGTTCAACTCAAACTCGCGGAGAACGAGCCAGCGGTCCGCCCACACAAAAGACTTGAACAGCCCCTCATCTTTGACCTTGACGTTGCCCTCTTTCACCGTCGAGTTGGAGGATGTGCTCTTCTCCGTCTGTGTGCGGAGTAAGGAGGTGGAGGAGCCATTGCTGTAGGTGCCGCTATTGAAGCCCGGCGACTGCATGCTCAGACCGGCCATGTTTCCGGGCAGGGTGCTGCTAGTATTGGGGGTCAGGGCGAGGCGGGGGCGGTCGGTCGGCGGTCGCGGCGCGGGGCCGGGGTTCATGAATTGATCGCGCGAGTACATTCTGAGGCGTGTGAGTTAGTGGAGTGACGTGGAGACGCGGTGCGCATTATAAGCAAGCCAAAGGAGGGTGTTGAGAGCAAACCCAAAATAGCGGGCGGCGGTGGGTAGGGGTCGGCGAAGCAGGCTGACACGAACGATGCGCACAATTACAGGCACTTACTTGGCGTCCCGCTCATGCGGAGAATAGACAGACGACTATTAGCGGTTGGACAACACTGTCCGGCGTCGTCGCTGTTGCCCCTGGGCGGGCGTCGGCGTCGTCAACCTGTGGTTGTGGCGGGTGCGGGGGGGGGCTGGCTCGACAGGTGTGATGGCTCGGTACCGACAACAAACGGCGGGACAGTCGCACGCGCTGCGGAGACGAGTGCTCGCGTTGCGTAGGGGGGAGCAGATCTGTACAGGAGGTGCGGAGGTGCTGCACGTTGGGGGCGACGGGCGGTGCGTGGTTGGGCTCGCTGGGAGCAACCGGTGAGAGGGAGCGAGCGAGGGCCCACGGCCTGTCGATTGCGAGCCGAGCGGGAAGTCCTAGCCAGTCCTCGTCATGGAGCGAATGGCAACAGGTCCGGGGCGAGTCTTGGTGCTCGCTGAGCAACGGGCGAGAGCGAGAGCGCGAGTGTCGTAGATACAAGGGAGGAGTACGGGTGAGCGTGTGGTTGGGGTGCGGCCGTGGAGTCGTCTTTCAAGGGTGGGCTAGCTCGGTCGAGTCCGCCGCTGTTCGCGGGCCGCCAAAAGCAGCGTCGTCGATGCACGTGACGGTGGGCGATGCTCAACGTCAAAACAACATCAGACAGCCTCTGGCCGGTGCCTCTTGAGATTGGACAAGCAGATTCAGGGTTCTTCGACAACGCTTCTGTCACGCTGCTGGCGCAGGTCCGTACGGACACTTGCGCGCACCGCGTTTCATGCACAGCAGGCGCGACATCACAGCAAGCGACAGACACGGCGAATCTCACAGGTTCGGCGACAGAGGCAAAAGCTTGGATGTCGGATGCGCGCGGCGTCGGCGGCTATAGGCACCACCGTCCAGCTCGTCGTTTCAGACAGCCTCCTGAATCGCAGAGAGCCCCTCTCGAAACGCCCCCAAGTGGCACCAAATCGCCACGCCCCGGTGCCGCCCGCATGAGATCTTCCGCAGCCAAAGACTCTTCTGGTCGATATACGTTGGTAGATGACTCGTTGGTAGAAACACTCGCGAATTCGAGTGGTCAAGATTCACTCATCATCTACAGTATGACTCTAGTGCGCAGTCTTGCAGCAGCCACATTGATTCTCACTTCTCTACGGCCCCCGCTCTCACCCCCACAAATACACCATCTGCTACAGGTGCCCACCGATTGATGATCCGCGTTTCACCTAGAATACTGTGTCAAGTGCTAAGGCTCGGGAACATGCCGTGCAGCGGCATGTCACGCATGCGGCGACGACGTCATCATTTCAACGTCCAGATGTTTCAACGTCCCGAGAAATTGTTTGGACGCGACTTGAAAATTGCAGGTTGTTGACCATGACGACTGTGGACTCTGTGCTAGTCCGTCCGTCTCAATTACTTACCGCGACAGATCTATGCTTCAGTTCTCCCACATGCGATTGCTTTCGTCTGACAATGGTGTCGTTCGACAGAGCATGATGACCTTGGGTGGCAGGAAGGCAAGCCGTTTCTACGTCGTGCCGTGGCTGGACGCTGGATCCGTCGGTACAGCATATACCGAGTGGGTTCCGGAACGTCTGTGCTACTCCACACCCCAGACTCCGAGGACGTCTCGTCCAGCACCTTCCCGCTCTCGATTCTTCCGCTCTTCTAGCGTCTTGACTCTTCTGACCGCTAATCCAACGCCCAATGGGCCGAGGATAGTGCATAGCACGATGGCCCAAGTCACCACCAAGAAGATGTCTGATTCAGTAGCCGGAGGTACATTGGTTGACGAAAAGACTCCCTTAGACTCAGCCACAGCCGAGATTAGGAATCCAATCTCACCACGGGCAGTCATGGCGCATGCAAGGATGAGCGGTGGCTGGAGAGAAAATGGCTTTGGTGCGGTCGAGGTATGGGAATGGGAAGCTGGTGTGGACTGGGCAGGTGCTTGCTGTTCGTCTTCTGGCTGGGGCGCAGCTCCATCGGGGGTAGGCCTTGTGTTGGACTTTTCGGCATGGCTACTCCTTCCCCAAAAGTGAGGTAGCGGTGGGAATTTGAGCTTCCTTGGAAGTGCGCGTAGAGCATTTGTAGGTGGGAGGGAGAACCTGACCAGCCAGAGTCCGCAAACAACCTTTGCAAAGATCATGAGGATGGTGTAAACTATGCCGCGCCATACAATTTGTCCCTGAAACATGCGGGTGATAGGGATCGAGAAGCCAATGGAAGCGAAGAAGAACGGTTGTAGAATCCTGCCAACAGCTTGCTGGTAGTATCGTTCGTAGATGGCCGGGCCAGATGTTTTTTCGTCATCACGATTGACATCGTGTCGTGGCTCCGAACTGGTTGCGTCGCTCCTGTCTTGCTCGCTTTGCTGCCGAACTATGTTATCGTCCTCCGTGAGAGATGCAGCCACTTCCTCTGGATGAACAATATGACCCTGCGTGGAAAGAGCCGCGCTTGTCTTCTCCTTCGATGGGCCGCTTTCACAGTTTCGTGAACGCTTGGCTGGGTGGGGGAGTTCGCTGTCCCACCAGCTGATGCTTGCTCCAGCAATGTACGAGGCGAACAGGTTGGAAGTGCCAGCATAGCTAGCACCGACAACCAGGGCAAGTAGGATTGCGGTATGCAGCGCGAACGCAGTCTGCCGAAGCTGTAGGACCCTGCTAAGCCACGCATCAGGATGATTGATCCGATAACTGTTCATCAGCAGTGTTAGAGGCTTGACGGGCATCCAGCATGCCAATGGTACAACAACGGCAAACGCGATTGAGACGAGAATGGGACGAATTATGGTGATAACGTCAACGTCTCCTCCGCCCAGATTAGATATGACTTGAACCATGACAAGGCCCACGACATCATCCATCATTGCAGCGCTCGTCAACACAACACCTAGCCTAGAGGATGTCAGCCCACTAGAGGCAAGCACTGTGAAGGTAGTGCCCAAGCTGGTCGAGCATAATGCTGCGCCTGCGGCAAACGCTTGTACTGGAGTGGCATTCAGAAGGCCTTGCAAGGTGTAAGAGAGCCCGATAGGAAATGCGATGCCAGTAAGGGCAACTGCTGACGAAAGGAGCAGGTTGGCTCTAAGCGATTTGAACGATGTCGAGAGTCCGCCTGCTTCGGTCAGCGTTCATGCATATGAGAAATGAAGCTATTAAACCGCAGCTCGCCCGCAAAGTACCTTCGTAGACAAGCAGGATCAGGCCCAGATAGCCCAGCTGTACGATGACTTGTTCGGATTCGATCGAGAGCCACTTCGCGCCAGGGGTCCCCCAGGCAATGCCGATGAGGACCTGGCCGAGGAGTCCGCAGTAGACGAGGCGATCGAGGACTGAGTTGACGACGTTGAGGAGGAGTAAGAAGGCCGTCTGGATCAGAATGGTCACGATGCCCGGCTCGTGGTATGGCAGCGATGGAGCGGCTACAGCTGCAGCTGGCTCGACAGCCATGGTATGGAAGGCGCAACCAATCAAAGAGCAGAAAAGAATGTATCCACTCAACGACTGAGTATGGCAATCCAGGAGAAACCTTGAGTCCGGGCTGCAAGGAATTATATTGGTGGGCGAGTGTTTCTTCCAGGGGTGAGGTACGGGCCAACGACAGCTTGACAACGGCGCGGACCCCCGCCCTCGCCAAACGAGTCGCCGCGGCGGGCCTTTGTTTTGGCCGCATGCACAACCCACCACCAACATCGCCATCCACAACCTCCCTATTTCTACACCGGCCTGTTTTCTTGCACACACCACAGGGCCTACTCTGATGCCACTAGTCCGTCATGGCGCCGCTTGAACAGCAGTGGGTCAAGGTCCAGCAGAAGACATTCACCAAATGGTAAGCACCCCCGCATACTGCCCGCCCTACCCAACTAATCGTCCGCGCAGGCTTAACAGCAAGATCAAGACACGTGAGGTCCAGATTGATGACCTCATTAGCGACCTGTCTGACGGCGTGAGTAACCCCGGCTTCCCTCAGGATTGCACCCTTCCGGGTACTTGTCCCGCATACACATGCTAACATGCCCAGATCGTCCTCGTCCACCTCCTCGAGATCCTCAGCAACGAATCGCTCGGACGATATGCCTCCCGCCCGAAGCTCCGCGTACAGAAATTCGAGAACGTCAACAAGTCGCTGGACTATATTAAGGGGAGGGGCATACAGATGACCAACATTGGCGCTGAGGACATCGTCGACGGGAACAGCAAGATCATATTGGGTTTAATATGGACCCTGATTCTGCGCTTCACAATCAGCGACATCAACGAGGAGGGTCTAAGTGCGAAGGAGGGGCTGCTGCTCTGGTGTCAGCGGAAGACGGCATGTTATGACGAGGTCGAAGTGCGCGACTTTTCAACGAGCTGGAATGATGGGCTGGCCTTGTGAGTTTGTTGAGCCGCGAGGCATGGCAGGGCTGACGTAGAACAGCTGCGCTTTACTGGACATTCACCGACCCGACCTGATCGACTACGACAGTCTCGACAAGAACGACCACCGCGGGAACATGCAGCTCGCCTTCGACATCGCCTCCAAAGAAATCGGCATCCCCGACCTTCTCGATGTTGAGGACGTATGCGACGTAGCGAAGCCCGACGAGCGCTCCTTGATGACGTATATCGCATATTGGTTCCACGCTTTCTCACAAATGGAGCGGGTGGAGAATGCCGGTCGTCGAGTGGAGAAGTTTGTACAAAACATGAACGGGGCTTGGGAAATGCAAAACCACTTTGAGAAGCGCATGCGCGAGCTGCTTCGGCAGATCACAGAGCAGCAAAAGCTGTGGAACGAGTCCAGTTTCGACGGATCATACACTGACGCGAAGAACCAGTCGGCGGCATTCACGGCATACAAGCGGCAGAACAAAAGGGCGTGGGTAGCGGAAAAGTCGGATCTCGTTGGTCTTTTAGGCAACATAAAGACAAAGCTATCGACTTATCGGTTAAGACCGTACGACCCCCCGGCGGATCTCAGCTTGGAAGCGTTGGACACGGTATGGGCTGGCCTCATGAAAGCGGAGCGCGACCGATCGCAAATCATCAACGAGACGATACGAGACATCAAGAATGCACTGCGGAAATCTTTTGCTGACAAGGCGAACGACTTTGCGCTTGCTCTCAACACACTGTCGACATCAATATCAGGCCTTGAAGGCGAGATTGAAGATCAGTTTGAACACACAAAGAGGATTAGCGAGAACCTTGAGCCGCTAGAGTCGTTTCTCAAGATCATAGCCTCATTGGACGACCAATGTGTTGAAGCAAATATCGAAGAAAACGACTTCACAACCTACACGTACGATGAGCTGGAATACGAACTTGGCCTCGTCCGCTCATCCGTGTCTAAGAAGCTCGCGTTTTTGGAAAATCAAATGGTCGCTCGCAGTATGACGAATCTCACGCCCATACAACTTGAGGAGTTCGAATCCGTGTTCCGGCATTTTGATCGCGATGTCTCGAATTCGTTAGCAGAGTTGGAGTTTTCGGCGGCATTGGCGAGTTTAGGACTCGTGTATGATGAGGATGAGATGCATCAAAAGTTCAGGGATACGAGCGGTGGCCGCGACCAGGTGACGTTCGAGCAGTTCATTCGTTTCATGGTGGATGAGACAGAGGATCAGAATACTGCGGAGCAGGTATTTGAGTCATTCAAGGAGGTCGCTGATGGCAAGGTATGTCATCTCAAACGTGTGTAGCCACCAGGAAAGATGCTAACATGTGAGTAGCCCTACGTCACCGAAATGGACCTCAGACACTCGCTTGTACCGGATGAGATCATCGAGGATCTCCTCGAAAGCATGCCCGAACACAAAGGGCCCGATCTGCAAGAAGACCGCAACTTACCCAAGTTCGACTATATCACATATATGCAGCGCTACATGGGTGGGGATAAAGAGAGCGACAGGGTGAACGGAGGATAATCACGCCGCACTATCCTCGTACTGATGTTCACCAGGACTTAGCTTAGTCGACCTTGACGGCGAGATTGGATATCATGTTGCTGCTGTTCTCCTTGGAGCGCTTCTGCATGGGAGGTTGCATCGGCGTTTACGGTTGGATTCCCCCTCATCTCTTTTCCGGTCTGAAATGACATGACCTGGCTTTTGCATACGAATTGAAGGCAGCGCAGAGCCGCTGCTTGGATAACCTTAGATAGATTCTCAATAGTTATACCCCTTCTGTTTGGCCAATGACATCTCTTAGAACAACATGCGCTGCATCATTTTTCCAGCTGGACACGCTAGTTAGCAACTGGTCCCCAACCGCACCTCCGCGCTAGAGGTTGCAGTGAAATGGTTTCAAGCCCCCGTGTAGTCGCCCGTACTACATGTGAGAATCCTTCGTTTTGCCACCACGTGTGGGGGTTCCACTCCACGCTCTTGTGTAATCCAGGATTCGAGAAGCGGACCCCGAGCCATGGATGCGGGTCGATCGCTAAATCTCCTCTCTCCCAGACCAGTGGCAAGGTGGGTGTCAAGCACGTTTTTTCTGCCCACGATTAGCTTTTCTGGGTCGGTGGAGAGTTGCTTTTTGGTTGGCGTGTGGCTTGTTTCCATGGATCAGGCTTGTGGTTGAAAGCCTAGGATATGACAGGTGGCGGGTGGCTTGAAGGATAGTGACTTTTCTATTTTGCTTCCTTTTCCTAGGGGTAGCTGGCCAAGTTTGAGATGGACGATTCCATTTAAAAATGCCTCGGCAATGATGGCTAGGGTTCAAGTGATGGTGGCTGTGCCGTGCAGTGAGCCAGCCTTTCGTTCGCGCTAGAGATTGCAGTGCAGATGAGCAAGGCTGCCAATAGGCGCGCTCGACCCTGCACCCTCACGTGTTTGATAAAGACAAACAACTTCGTCCGAGTTTATCACAATGCCCTCGCACCTTTCTCGAAATCTCCCTTAGCATCACACCAGACACAGCGATCATGTCGCAAGTAGCTGTGACCCTTGTTAAAGAAAGCCTCGTCCAACTAGGCGTAGCCTTGACCGATGTCACCTTGCTGTACGATTGGGGCAAGAAAGTCGGGAATTTCTTAAGGGCAGCAGACAACGATGAAGATCTCGTCGAAGTACTGAGTGAACCACCGGAGGTCCTCTTACCACGAAGCAGTCTCATTGACCTGAATACGATGCGAGCTCGTTGGCCCGCCGTAAGCTTCACGTATGGAGGCAACAACGTGACCAGCTCTGGGAGACTGATGTCGGTCGATGAAGAGGAGAAGCAGCTGACGAAGTTTGGATGGCTGATGGTGGCTGTCGTTACAGGGTTGGATCTGTGTCTGAGCAGAGATAGGGTGTTCCGTATCCTTGTTGCCGTGTTAGCTGCTGTCCTCGGGCGGGAGGGTGAAGTTGAGGAATCTTTGCGCATCACAATCTCCAAGAATCTCGAGTCGTGGAGGCAGGTTGGCCACGTCAGAGAGCTAAGCCGTCAGCTTGAAAGAGTATACATTAAGGAACGGTGGGACAAAGTCGGTACAAATATCATACCCCAACTGAACGAGGCAGAAGAGAAGGAGATGCAGCGCTTTCTCGTGTGGTTGATGAAGGAGAAGGAAAACAACCACTTCAGAGCGATACCCATCGATGTATATGCCTTGGCTGCCGGACTCAAAGCAGTTGGTGTCTTTCTCAAATTGGACGGGCCACGGAAATCCGAAAACGAAACTATCGTCGAGTACTGTAGCGAAAGCACGTCATCAGATGCTACCCTGATTCCCTGGAATAGTGCTCCCTCCTCTACACCTAGAGTGGCACAGGTCTCATACCCTTTACGCAAGCCCAAAGCCATGATTGAAAGTATCCCTGCAAGTCGTCAAGTCTTAAACCGGATGGGCTTTCTATGGGATTTGGGTTCTCAAGCAGCCGAGAATCTCCGTCTCGTAGCTCAATCCGAGACCCCATTCGAAAACAGATCGGAAATATGGTACAGCGTTGATGGCGACAACAATTTTGACGCCCAGAGGGCCGATACCAAGACTCAAATTCTTGCTGGACGAGCATTTCCCATGGTGCAATCACAGGACAGTGACAAGGTCCTAGCAGCCGTGGAGACGCTTCTGGAGAGCAAGAATGATGACACCTACCACTGGCTCCACCAGCACACGGACTTGAACTACCTGCAGCGCACGGCAACGACTAGCGGAAACCAGCAAGAAATGGAAGCGATGTTTCATTTCCAAGCTCTTGTATTCGGCTTCTACTTTAAATTGCTCGAGCCTCTCGTTTGCTTCGATCGGGTGGAGTCTTCTATATACTGCCAGGGTCTATGGGGAACAGGAAGCAACATGTTCCTCGCCATGTGCGTCGAATTTGCTAGCATCCTTCGACGCGAGCGGAAAATCAGCCGGGCGCATGTTCTCTTCATGCTTTCGTCCATGTACAACGGTCGAAAAAAGGCCCTTCACCCCAACGATGCGACGTGGACTTCTTGGAATCTTAGGATCGATATCCTTCCTGACCATGCCACTCGCCCAGGCCGTTGATACGCCCAGTGAGATTCAGAGATTCATGATGTTTGATTTACCCATCATAGATCTCGTGGCAGCAGATCTAGATGGCGAGATTTACGCAGGCGATGAGATTTCTTCGGGTTATGGCCAAGGAGTTAGTCTCATCTCCTCATCACGAAAGGACAAAGAGATATCAGCCCGAAAGCCTTCAGGGAATTGGTCTGTCCATGCTAGAATGGGCGTTTCCGTAGATGGTGGTTTACATGGGGTGGTCATGGCTTCCAAATGCTCTGGGCGATTGGTAGGCTGGTTCAATCCTCTCGCTGCCGACGTGGTCTTTCTGAGCACCGCGTATGTGGCCATAGACAAAGAATCAGCGCCAGACGATTATGAGACCGCAACGGTCCGCGGTCTGGAGATAACGGACCAAGACTGGCAAGACGGACGCTTGCCTAGGAAGGACTGCTACCACGTAGTGCAGGCTTGGGGATGTGCTCCACTGCGGTATGCTAGTGCAGGCATTTTTGCATCCTTGCGTGAAGAAGTGGCTGTTGCAACAGGCAATTTGGAGTCTGCTTTTGGGCGCATTGAAGCGCAAGGGTCTGGCGTTGTCATAACCTGACGGGACAAAAGAGATAATTGCCGCCTGAATTGATGGAGCGAGGTGGGTGAAAATGTTGAAGTAGCCGTGACAGTGTCCTTTGAGCAAATTACGACATTTACGTTAAGAGCAGCATAATAGTCAAAGCAAGCAAACATCGAATCAGATAGGAAGTGAATCAGATAGGCAGTGTATCTCACTACAGTAAAAGAAACTACAATTTTACCTTTGTCCGCGCCAAGGAATTGCAGTGAAAAGACTAGGACATGAAATCACAGAAGAAACACCCACGGACTTACCTTCTCAGGCATATTAGCAGTTGCTTCTGCAAAATGGGAGACACGACAATACGCACTGACACGCCCCTCGAGGGATACTGCAGACTGTGCCTTCCTGTCTACCCCAACGTGGAGACCCAAAATACGCAATATTCATCTTCCATCTAACCCCGGCCTCTCAACCACAGCATTCCGCATTCAACACCCGCAATCAATCTCCCCACGACCAATCCGTCACCGCCGTCCAAAAGCGCACTTCTCCACCACCCCCGACGTCCAAACGCAGCTACAACACAGCATAAACAAACCCGCAGCTTTATCCACAAGCCCACCCCATAGCCGCAAACACCCGCGACGACAAGGCGTCTGCAGCATAAACACCCCTCACGGACCCGCGCGGCACCAAATTCCCATGGCACCTGCAATCGCACTATCGAACACGGCCAAAGCGAGCTGGAAGCCGCGAGGCTAAAAAAAAAAACCTTTCAAGCCCCGGGCCGGCAGACGCAGAGGTAGCGTGCTCGAGCTCCGCTGCCGACGACTAGAGTGTCGTCTGCCGAAGTAATCGCTGCATGGGTCGCCGTGTGTCGCGCCATGTGGTTAGCCGGCGTCGGAGGGGGTTGAGGCTGAAGTCGAGCGGTCGGAGATGAGGTTGTTGATGCCGTAATAGAGCGGTGATGTGAGGGCTGGGCTGGTGCTGGCGATTGCGTGCTGTGGAGTGTCGCTCGCTTGTGGATCTTCGCGTTGTGGGTGAGCTGGCACCCTGGTGCTGGAAAGTAGACGAGATGTAGGCCCACCAACACTTCAAGTTTTACATCGATGCTGAGGACTCCACGCCTCGTCGCTCCTATCATCTCTTCGCTCTTGAGCTCTGGTATAGAAGTACACCACCGCCCTCCTACCACGCACCTCACCTTCTCCTCGCCAACACACCACGTATCGCAGCCTCAACGACACACGCTCCACAACCACCCTACAATCAAAGCGCTCCCAAGCCCATGCACCTACATACATACACCCACTACCACCGCCTTCGGCTGATCAAACAAACATAGACAGTCCCTCTCGCCCAAGTATCCGCCCACAGCCCCAAGCCACGCATTGAGCAAAGAAGAAAAAACCCACAGACCCACCTCGCCGTCTATACTTATTACCCGGGCGATCCCTTCCCCAACGGCGCCCCTGCTCTATACGCCCGCACGCCTATAGCTGACACCGCACGGCCCCCCTTTCCCTACACCTTTTACCCAGGCGATAGATAGCACGCGTTGGTGGACGGCGTCCGTGCTGCGCGCTGGCTAATGTTCCAATTCCCGGTAGACAGACATACATACAGACGTGGTGTAACACACCCACATACGTCGCCCTACCGCCGCAGTCTTACATACACCTGGACGAGCGACGGGCCAGGGTGCGGCGGGGGTATATCTGTCGACACGACCGGGTCGTGTATGTATGCGTGCGTTTTCAGACGCGGCATGGGATTATCCGCCGGCGGGGGGCGTGTCGTGCGTCTACATACATACATACTGTGTATAGACGTGCACCCTTCCTATACGTGCGGCAAAGTCGTGCATGTTTTGAAACGTGTCGACTTTGCGGGGTGCAGCAAGCAGGTCCGTCGCAGGTCGCAGGCCTGAGGCCAGTCTCGAGACTGACACGATGGCTCCGCAACGGCATCGTGAACTCGCGACAAGGCCAGTGGCGTTCGGTATGATGTCGTGCCCGCCGCGGGAACCTCCACGCGAAGCCGACCCTGTAGATACGCGAGGAAGGGCGATCAGCTCGCTCGCTCGCTCGAGCAAAATGACGCGTCTGGTGGCGTCGCAACAAGCACGCGACGTGGTACAACTGCTGCGCGTTAATTCCAACGCATCCAGGCCTTGCGCCTTACGCCGCAAGCCACAATAACGCCGCCCCTTTTGCTGACCACCAACTTTGGTGGCACCGTCACAATCAATGCAGGAACATGTCGGGTAGGATGATAGTAGTTCAACAAATGCCATTCCCTCTAGCCAATAGTATTAACTCCACCAACAAAAAGATCCAAGCCTTCGTCACTCGTCACCTGTCTATCCCATTCGACGTTCGCTGCTGACAAAAGGAAGAGACACTCGAGTGGGATCGCCGCCACCCTGAGCAGGGCACGTCGGCGAATGATGTTACAGAAGTAGGGTGGGGACTGTACGTTGCGCCATGCAGTGCGAGTCCCCACAGGAAGTAGACGCCAGTACCCAGGTAAAGAGATTCCGCAAGGGAGATAGATGACTGACTGCAAAGAAACTTCGACACTGACTCAATGAGATGGAAGAAATTCGCAGATGAAGTCGTAGTGACACGCAGTGAAAAAGCACCGTAACCCATCCAAAAAAAGGTCGAGACTTTTGTGTTGCGCCCAATGAACCCTGAATGCAACCAAGCCGACAATCGTCGAGCAGAATATATACGCAGAAGATAAAGGAAACGTCGTAACGTCGTGAGAAGGATAAATTGGCCCGGCCATCATGCGCGAGGCCACCTGGGCATCGAAAGTATAGATGAAGTTGCAAACGAGTACACTATAGCCTGTTGAATGCGCGATCAGCCGGGAAAGCAGGCGATGCGAGAGGCGAGCGCGTTGGCGGTGTCGGGAACAGACTAAGGTACTGTTCTCGGTTCTTGCGTTGAACAACGCTGGAGCTGGCGGCTCGGGAGCGTGACTTGGTAGATGATTCGCCTTCGGGCGCAGCTTGCGGCGCAGATGCGAGTAATTTAGCAGCGCCATCAGATGAGGCGTACTTGTGATGAACAAGACCCTGAGTGGATCGGGTCGACCCACGACGAGCCAGTTGGAGTGAGGAGCGAACCTCGGCTTCGATAGAGCTGTGTTCATCATTGTCCTCTGCTTGCTCGTCTTCGGAAGCAAAAAAGGTCCGGTCCTGGGAAGTGTGCCCTGGGGGAGTCGACTCATCATCTTCGATCCCTTCGATCTCTTCGTCGAACGAAGTAAAAGAGGCCACCTGCTCGGAGAGACGGTCGACCATGGTGGTGAAATCCCGACGCGCGTGTCTTGAAGAATGCACCAGCTCGGGAAGACTGCCGTGGCTGCCCGCGGAACTCGCCGAACGACGAGTACCCGAAGCCCACGAGCCTGATCCTTGTCCACTAGACATCAAACTGCTGTCGTACGAGCTGCGCTTGCTAGACCGAACACGGCTGCTGCGCGTAGAGCTTGAAACGCTTTGGCTTGGCTCCAAGAACGGGTACTGAGCGTCGGTCTCTTCATAGTCGGCAAGAAGATCAGCGTACATGTCGTCGCGCGAGATCTGTTCCTTGAAGTCCTGTGGGACTAAGAGCGAAGGAGAAAGTGCCATCGCCCCAGCCTCGAAGGAAAACTGCCTGGAGGGCATGTAGAGATCGGAGGGTGTTCGTATGCTAGTATCGGTGGTGGAGGTAGAGACGGCGGACCTCGATTCCAACTCCGGGACACAGCCAATGCTCGGAACATAGATCGAAGGGGGTAGGTTTTCGTGGTAGAAGCTGGTCTGCGAAGCCGACTCTTCGTCGGAGTGTAGAGAAGACGCCTGAGTGTCGTGAGAGGTTGCAGTGGACATGCGGTTATTGTCCTGTTGCTCTGGAGTGCGATCTCTGTCCTCGGAACCTTCGCCCACAGAGGCACGGTCCCAGTCGAAGTCGCAATCAGCTTCAAGAGCGTTATCGTAGATGTAGTCAATGTCGTCCTCCCATGATTCTTCAATAACACGCCACGTGTTGGACTTTCTACGGATGGTCGGCGCTCTGCGGATGGAGCAGCGCCTGATCAGACCAGGGGATGCTAGTGTATCCGACATTTGCGAAATAGGACGGGTGATAGAGGAACGCTGACTTTGGCCTTTTGGCGACATGTACGGGCTTTTTCGAGTTTGAGACTTGGCGATTGGCGACCGCGGGTTGCTGAATGAGAAAGAATCAAACGTTGGAGACTGTGGGGACTTGCAAGACCTGAGCGGGGGCTGGGGTGCAGGCCTAGGGTCGACAAAGCGCTCTGGTTCCTCTGCAACATCTTCCAAGCCCGGGCTAAAGGGTGGTGTCATAGGATGGCAGGCAGAGTTGTCTGGGGTGGTGAAAGCATGTCCGACGTAATCCGACTCTTCGACCATGGTGGCCAGGCGCCCGGTCGTGCTATCAGGACTCGACAGTGGGAAATTGTCCCAAATGCCCGACTGTCTACGTGCGTTGGGCGAAAATGGAGGCGTTTGCTCGTCGCCCTCTTCCGGCGCGTCATTGATTACATCCAAGGGTTGACGGGAGGATACACGGGGTGGGGGGTTTGCAGACTGTGTATGGCGATGGGTCCGAGGAGCTACGCCTGGCCGTGAGAAGCTTTCAACCGAACGCGACAATCGGAGAGCGGGGCCTAACGGATCTTCTACGTCGACCATCTGGGGGCTTATGGGAGGGGATCGGAAACCCGAACTTGACGTCGGACGCGAATCGGAAGTCCCCAAGCGCTCGGAAGAGACGTTGCTAAAGTGCAAGTCCTCTGCTTTGATACCAGTGAGGTCTCGTCGGGGTGCTTGTGAGGCACGAACGGCAGAGAACTCGACAACAAGCTCGCTTTCCGAGGCGTCGTGTAAGCCAGCGAATTGGTGTCGGTCGGTATGGGTGAGATGCTGGAAGTCAAACGGACTGGATATCCGCTCTTTGAGATCGGATGCTACAACGGTTAATAGCTAGACCTATGGGCTTGGAACGGTACAAGGCTTACTGGATCTGTCAAGGGGAGTGGGCCTCTTGCTCTTCCGCAAGACCGATGTCCTTTTGGCCGCAGCATCCATGTCGTCCATCTCGGGCGAGCTGAATCCAGGCGACAGAGAGCCACTCAATCTCTTTCCCTTCTTTCCCCGGAACAATGACCGTCGTCCTGTGTGGAGCTCCATGAAGCTCTGGCCGGTGAGGTTGCGGAGGTCCTGCGACGACCGATGCGACGAATTGTCGTGTCCTACCATGCTAGGAGGGGCGATGGACACAAAGGACGATGCAGTCGACGTGGCTGTGTTGCTCCTTGATCGCAGGTTGAAGACTGAAGTTCGTTTCCCTGCCGTGGATCCGGTTGGTCGTGGAGGCGAGGGAAGGTCGGCATAGGAAGATGCGTTTGAGTATTGGGACACCCAAAGATCCGAGCCAGAGTTGGAAGGCGAAGAAGCGGCGACCAGGGAATCTACTGAGGATTGGGATGAGGCCGGCAAGGCGTTGTTCTTATTCAGCGTGAACATGGTCCTGGTCCAAGGGGCGCCTTACGACGGGTAGCGGCTCCAAAAACGGGTGGTGTAGGATGAGAATGCTGGAGTGGTGCACAGAGCCCCGCTACACGCTGGCGGCAGTGGACAAGTGCGCAACCATGGAGGGTCCGTGGATATAAGACAGGCAGTAGAGTCTGGGGAAAGCTGTCGGCGAAGGCAGTGGTAAGATTTTTCCGGGTCAATCTCTGGGCCGGAAGGGTCAGCGGGCCAAGCGATTGTATATGTGGAAGTGGATAGAGGGCACGGGACAGGGATGGACAGGAAGAATGCAAAAGAAGCGAGCGAGGCGTAGTCGGAACATGGACAGTACGAGAGGGACAGACGGGTAGCAGCCAACAGCGAGGGCGGGCGGGCACGATATGATATGCGGACTTACTGTGGTGCTCGTGGTATGCGCCGTCGAGACAATGGGCGACGCGCAAGCTGGGCGACGGAGGACAACAAAGCTGACAGAGAGGGGTCCCAAGAGCAGTATTGCAGTATTAACGCGGGGATGGGCTGGTATGGCGGAGGCCCAGGAAGGAAGCGAGAGGGTCCGAACGGCTCGAGCAAGACAACAAAACAAGAAGGAGCGAATTGGGGGATGGTGTCTCAGCGGCGGCGAGGTGGTGGCGTTGCAGAGACTCGAGCGGACGAGGGTTGGGGGGGTGGTATATGGAGGATGGGTCAAGAGCGGTTTTCGTGGCACGGCATGTCGTGAGACGGGCGTGGGAGGGTATTCAAGTCGGCGGACAGGGCGCCGGAGCGGTTGGTAGGGATGGCATCACTACGTCGGCAAGCGGAGACATGTGGAGGGTTGAATTGTGCTCGACCACCAGGCCCGGGCGCTCTCAGCATGGGCGGGCGCTCAGGATTCGGATTGCGTTTGTGTGGATGGTCCACACGGCACGTCAACGGCGGGGACCCCCAGTCCCGCTGGCCAGCATCCCCCGGCCGCATCGCCGCCGGTGCAGCGGTGCTCAATAGCAGAGGCCGCTACTGAGCAGGGGAAAAGGCCGGCGTCGTGATTGGCTGTGCCTGAGAATTAACGGCTAAATGGGGATGGGATGGGAGGGATGGGATGGGATGAGATGGGATGGGATGGGATGCAGCACAGCGGTGGTTTGTCGTCTGGGCCATTGTCACATACACAGTGTATACACACACACATACATACACAGTAGCTCTGCCGGCGTGCGGGCGGTTCGACGACAAGACGAGGCCCTCCACCTTGGTCCTGTCAACCGGCGACATAATCTGCACAGCGATGCGGATACAGTGCGTACATGGACGGCTCGCGAGGCCCATGGCCTGTGCCCTACAGTAGCTGCTTGCACCGTAGCCACAACTCTCGCAAGGCGGCCAGCACCCACCTGCGCCAACGCGCGCACTTGGCGCTTGTATCCGCAAAGACGCGCGTGGCCGTGATCTAACCGGACGCGTCGCTTGAGTCTCCGGTGTTTACGGTCGCGTAGGCTCGTATAGGCAGGGCGGATGGGAGCCCCCAGACGGCCGCAGATAGGCCTGCGCATGCGGTTAGCAGGCCGTTCAGCCACCAGCGATCTTCGCTGCTCCCAGAGGCCGCGGGATGAAACAGCCGATGGGAAGGACGAAGAAGCATCGCGACGGCGAGTCGAGGACTCGACGGCCATGGCCCCCGCCCCGCCGCACCCTCCACGACCACACCACTGTGCTCTTCACAACTCCCGCACGCGCGCTCCCTGGCCACGGCACGTCCCCATGCTGTCGTCTGGCGAAACCGCAGCCTCACTTCTCATTTCGAGTGGCCTGTGGCGGATCGACCAGACGCGAAGCCGCCCGTTCCATCCACGACGGCTCGTTTCAGCAGCTGCGAACCCCACGGCCACGCAGTCTCCTCTTCGGGACCCTCCCTCGAGCACCGCAGCACGGCGTGCGAGCGGTCCCGAAGTGCCTCGCCTCGTACGTCTTGATACTGTCACCGTTACCGTTACGGGTTGCAATCCCAACCGCCGAGAGACACGCGGTGGCAGTGGCATCGTGCTACACAGACAGCGAGCGCCGTTCCACTGATGCTCCCAGCCGCCGTAGCACCCAGGCCATGCGCAGGACGCGTCTGATACGGCACCCATGTGCTCTGGCAGTGGAGATTCGGCACAGCGAGGCGGGGGGCTGCATGTCGAGGATTGCTTTTCGGCGTGCTGGTCCTGGTCGATGGGTCCTTGGGCCGCCCGTGGGGTGGGGGGGAGGCAGAGGGCTTCTGCTTCTGCACACGAGAGCACACCGACACCCGTGCGTGGAGCCTCGGGCGTACTATGCAGTGTTTTGTGGAACCGTGGCCCTCCTCGGCGACTCCTCAGCAGCGCAAAAGACGCACAATCATGCGTTCCAGCAGCTAGTAAGCAGTAGCAGTGACCAGCGACCCGAGCAGTTGGGCTCCAACGTGCTAGAATTGTGATGGTCGCGAGAGCGGAGAGCCACCAACATGGCCCGCAGTGGCGCCGACGCGCGTGGATGCATTGCTCACTCTCTCGTCGCAGGAATTGCGCCCACAGGCAAGGCGCCGTTTCGATGGGTGTACTTGCCGTCCAAGCCACCGAAGACGGGCCTGTCAGGAGCGACATGGAAAGCGGAGAGCGGAGAGCGTCGAGCGGAGAGCGTCGAGCGGAGAGCGTCGTCCAGCCGTCACTCGGATGTCTGCTGGCGTCCCGTCTCGTCCTGCCTCGGGCAGTGACGCAGGTACGCACGCTGAGCCGTCCCGACTGCGTTGAGAGAGGTTGGCCGCCTGGCCGCCACCCCTTGTTCCTGCAGCCTCGACGAGCCGCTCTCATTCGTCGATAAAACAGGGTCGGGCCCGCGAACTTGCTCACCACCCGCCTGCAACCATTTTCCTGGCCGGGCCCTGCACCAGTCGAACCATGACGTCTGCTTGCAATTCAGTAAAATCAATAAGAAACTGCAGCCCTAGCTGCTGCACCCTCTCGCGGCTTTCTTCCGCGTCCCGAGAACGCCAGAGCCTAAGCCAGCGTCATCCGCGACCTCGGAACTGATTGCCACTGCACTGCTCAACACCACACACACGACATCCATGCCCCTGCGTCGTCTTGACGAAATCGCGCTGCTGACGTTATCCGCCGCTTGCAAGCGCTTCCCTCTCCGTACCCTCAATTCTACCGTCGAAGCGCGAGAACGTGGCAGCACCATGCGTGCCTTCAACGAAGTCAACGAAGGGGTCCTGGCATTCACTGCAGCTGCGCAGCCAACACCCTCTTCGTGGCACAACGGCCTCGAGCTTTGAACCTCAGCAACGTGCCCAACCAAAGTCAGCCGCTCTCTCCTCCCGTACCTGCATGAGGCGTCGCGCCCCGCTACCTCGGAACCGCTTTTTCCGTGGAAGCGTCTTCCACCTGCACACTCTGTCTTTAGACCGAAGCCTTCTGCTAGACCGCTGCGCAATGCATTTTCCTCGGGTTCGCCTTCTCCAAGACCGCGCAAGAGACCAGTCGACGGCGAGGGAATTAAGTGTGCCACCTTCCACGGCGTGGAGGCGGCCTAGAGACCCGATTGCATAGCAGACGAGCCTGCACATCCACTCAGCGTGAGCCAGTGCAGCTTCCCGTTTCTTTCTCGCCCAAGTGACCTATCAACTCGCAGGATGCTGGGACGACGACAATCCCTTGCGTTGCCGTCCTACTATTCCTCCGTGGTGTCGTGCTTTCCCGCTTTCAGCTTCTCGAGGTTCCAGGAGAACACTACTACGAATCGTCTACTTTCGGGCGTGCCTTTCGACGGTACTGATTCTCGACCTAACGAAGCGGCGCAGATCAGATAGAAGGGTGGCGTTGCGTTTTCCCCGAGGATTGGCGTGGAACAGCGCCAGATCGCCAGCGACCTCTGCGCGAACAACATGTGGACGAAAACGCCGAAACTCATTAGTTGCCATCTATCTCAGTAGGCACTGAGGCCTCTGCACATCCCGAACCCTTACCATGGCCATGCTCGAGGTCTTGCCATCGGTACACTATCGAATATGCAGTACGATTCGAACACAGATCCATCGCATGGTCTACTGCGTGGCGGCCGCGCCGTACGCCCAAACGTCCAGATTGCCTCAATTCGGCTAGTTATCAATAGATAAATACTCCTATTCTCCGACTCGTATTCGATCGATAACTCGACAGTGTGTGATCAAGCACGTGTCATGCAGTCCAAGGCTGCGTAACTGATCGACCGGCCTCATTGGACGGACTGTCTTGGTAGTACGCGACGCAGAACGGTACCGCTTCAGACTATTCGTAGAGCACAGCGCAATCTCGCCGTCGTTGTGCGTGATGCAACGTCGGGCGGAGCGCCGGTGCGCACACTATCAATTCGTTGCCCTCGCTCGCCTACGCGCCGCACGACTATGGGCAGAAGTCACTGCTACGCCTGTCGTTCGTTGCAAGAGCTGCGTAGAGCTAATGAAATATTCATAGAAATGAATGAAAGGTTTGGATTTGCGAAACATTTGCCGTCTGACTCGTGGTGGTGGTTCGGCACTTCAACGGCGCATCCACTGGTTTGTTTCATCGTCCGTTTGCTTCAACCCCACAACGACTCGAACACCATGTTTCAAGCTTGAAAGCATATAACTTCGGTGTGGACGTGGCTCCAAGTTATGCGCTGTGCTCTAGCAATTACTCTCAGCATTGCGTAATAACGCATGTACCTCACTTAAGCACTCACCACCGCTGCGACAGCTAGCTCCTTCACGTGGAGCACCTGTGTCGGGATCGGATCACACGCGCGGGACATGCCGACTGAAAAAATTCCCAGTTTTCAACTGCTCCGAACAACATCAGGGTTGTTCGGGGAAAAAGCCCGCATGTCCCCCAGTCGCCTGGGAATCACACCACCAGAGCAAAGCCTACTCATGCACGGTATCGAGAGGCCCACTGCGGCGGTAAAGCAGCTGCACGATCTTGATCGTCAGAGTCTGCTCTCCCAGTCGGCGCCTGTCTTGCGTGAGGCATTTTCCCACCGAGCAGTTTTATGTGGAGAAGCGTGTCGTTTCAACATGTGCTTCTGGGTGACTCCCAATCACGGACGACTTGCCGGCAACTTGACTCCACAGAAACTTCATGTTTTTGTTTTCCCCCGTAATGCCTGCTCTCTATGAGACGCGGGCGCTTACATAGTGGATGCCATTACGAGTTCAGACAAAGGGCAACGCGTAAGAGCAGGTAAATCCATCTGGCCGCAGTGGCCTCTTCTTCTCTACTACTGGGTAAGTCTTTACACTCGACGACCCTCACCGGCATATTTTCCAACACCACCTGCCGGAGCTACTTTCGGGCATAGTGGCGGCGGATTAACAGTCTTGAAGAAGAAGGGGAGTGTCCATATCGTGACAACGGCACTGGCGCACACGGCCTGTCAAGTTGGTCCAAGTCCGCATATTGCCTACCCTCCTTGCTCATGCTCATGCTCACCCTCATGGTTCGACCTTGGCTTTCACACTGCAGCGAGTAGTCGCCCAGGCGTACGGAGTATACTACGCACTGACTGCGGAGCCGCACCATCCACTGCAAGTCACTGTCCACCCACGCGCATGTCTCGAGAGGATAGCTGCAAGGCGCACCGAATTCGATCATGTCTAGCGCTCATACATATAGATCTCATGTAGAAGAGTAGTCGCCCAGGCGTGCGGATTATACTTAGCACTGAGTACGGGCACCGTACCAGTCACTGCAAATCACCAGTCACCCACGCGCATATCTCGAGGGGATAGCTGCAAGGCCGCAACACATCCACATTCGATCATCTCGTGCGTCTGTACATTCAGATCCCATGTAGAATGGTAGTCGCCCAGGCGTACGGAGTATATTAAGCACTGAATACGGGCACCGTACCATCTACTGCAAGCCACCACGCACCCACGCCCATGTATCCAGAGGAATAGCTGCAAGGTTTGTCGCGTTTAGTTATCTCTAGCGTTCATACAGGACAACTCCCATGTAAAGCAAGTAGTCGCCGGGCGTACGGAGTATACTACGCACTGACTACGGCTGTGCGCTACTCACTGCAAATCTTTACTCAACCACGCGCATGTATCGTGAGGATAGCTGCAAGGCGCACCGCATTCGATCATCTCGTGCGTCCGTGTATTCAGATTACATGTAAAGAAGTCGTCGCCCAAGCGTGCGGAGTATATTAAGCACTGAGTACGGGCACCGTACCATCCACTGCAGATCATTACTCAACCACGCGCATGTATCGTGAGAATAGCTGCAAGGCGCACCGCATTCAATCATCTCTAGCGTTCATACATTCAGATCCCATGTCGAAGAAGTAGTCGCCCAGGCGTGCGGAGTTTACTACGCATGACTACGGCACCGCACCGTCCACTACAAGTCATTACTCACCCACACGCATCTCTCGAGAGGTTGGCTGCAACGCGCACCGTGTTCAATCATCTCTAGCCTCTATACCTCCCAAATCCCAAGTAAACCCAGGGTCGCGATCCTCCGGCCCCCCAACAACGAGGCTTACACGTGCATGCAATACCGAAAAAAGAGATGACGAGCCCCATCTTCCAAATCTGACTTGCATTGCATACCCACTGGCCCCCACCCCGGTCCGGTAGATTGAAGCAGGTAGTGTAGGTAATTTGCGACGGTGGCACACTTACCTGTATACAGAAGCTCGGGATTCGGACCGGGGTTGCCATTCCTTCGGGGACTATCTGTAGTAGGGGTCTACAGCGTGCCTATTTTGAGCCGCATTGGAGCAGCCTACGCGCTGCGTGTTTACTCCAGGGTGTCGATATGGCCCGGAGTTCGTGGCGCGGTTGCGTGCGCTTTGGGACGAACGCTGGTTCTGGGGAATGTGTTAGATGCTCGGCGCTACACCTATCATTGCTCCCCATGAGCGCGTACACCGCACCGACACGACGCAACACCAGCACTGCCTAGCTCACCTTCTGGGGGATTGTTGGAGATCACCCGCATTTGTTGTTGGCGTGAAGAGCGGGCAAGCCGTCGCGCGACGGCATGGCACGGCCGCGAAATGGTACGGGTGGTGACATGCCACCGCGACACGCGCACCACGCGCAACATGTATATGGCGCGCGAAGCTATGGAGATCGTCATAGCGCGCGTTGGGTATGCTGGCCGGTGCTTGTACCCAGCACGGTACGGTGTTGGGACTTACCACGGGGTGGGGCTTGAAGGATTTGCTCGTGGGGGATGTAAGGGTTGCAGTATCGTGGCTGCCGGACTTGGGGTACTCCTTCCTGGGAGCACTAGCTAGTGAATGGGCATTGTTTTTGTTGTTGCTACTGTGGGGTGGACTGGACGCGTTGCGTGGTTTGTGGTAGTTGATAGTGATTGAGCGGTAAAGAGACGGGTCGGATGGGGAGCCGTGGAGGACTATTTGCGAGGTAGCAACGAGTAGGTAGAAAACGGCCCACTGTTGTGGTTGCTGGATAGTATGTTTCTCGTGCTGATGGGAGATCTGGTAGTGTTGGGTCTCGTGTCTGTGTGGAAAGGTGTGGAGGAGGTGCGGCTGGGAAAATGCTGTCTCCCTTGCTTTGGAGTCAGTGGACGTGGTAAGCGTCGTGCAACAAGGAGGTCGTCCAGAAAATCCGTTGACTTCCTCCCTCTGACAGTAGCATTCCCCCGATCTGCTCGTTGTACCGGCCGATAAATAAATTCCCGATCGTGGAACCAGTTCGTCTCTACGGAGTGACCTCTCGCTTCACGACTCTCGCAGCTCCACTAATGAAAACCGTTGCATCTAGAAGACACCTTACATTGTGACCTCGACTAAACATCTCTCACCACGTCAGCTGGCCCTCTCACAACGACTCTGCTGTCCTTCCTCAAACGCGTTCCGCGACATGAGCGATTTGGACACATGCGGGATGTAAGAGTATTGGAGGGCGCTGTATCACGGTGAGAGGTACACAATGCGTCAGCGATATTCTGACATGCATGTCTTCGTTAAGCTGGGTTGGTTCCTGCGTCGTAGGATGATTTGACATACGGCGTGCATCAGCACTTGAGTAACGGATGGCCTGAAGGAAGTACAGAATCGCGAAATACATTGTGACACCCAGGGCAATTGCTGAGCCGAGATCGACTCGGACCTGAGGCGGACTTGATGGGTGGGTGAGGTGTAGGCTGATGGGAGTGTGGGGTCGTTTCGTGGACGGGGACGGGGTTGAAGTCTTGTGCTTCTTTGCGATTTGGACCATAGAGAATGCACATTGCAACGTCTCACTTTTTTACGTTAGCAGATCCAATGGAGACCTAGATAGATTTGAAAAGTAGCATTCATGGTTTCAAGGACGCCCGAGAGGATAGTTACCGAGTTCTCGTCCAGTGTAAATTCATAGAGTTAATACCCCAGCTTTCTCAACTGCGAGAGGAAGAACACTCTCAACTACGAGAGGAAGAACACTTTCAACTGCGAGAGGAAGAACACCCGGATGGGTTCAAGGACAGAGATGGAATACCCGCGTCACCACAGTTCATCCACCGAGTCCCAAGCCCTCGACCCAGCGAACACTACTACGCCCTACGTACATCAAATTTGCAACGCATTCGCATTCACCATCTATCTCACACATGGCTCAGACAACTTACAAAATACAAAACGTAAGAACTTCATACGAACCTGTATAGAAACAAGAAACATAGAAAGTACAGCACAAACACGCGATAATAATGCTTTGAAGAGTCAAGTCGCTTCTACTAACTAAATTCCAATAACGCCCCAGACTGTGATCGTTGCGTTGTGTTGGGTCCCATGGCGCTCGTTAAAAAGCATATCATTTTGTGAGTTCGGGACATTGCTTGGGAGAGAGACTTGAGTCGGTGCTTGAGGACTGTCATTTATCGAAGACTTGTTAGTAAAGAAGCGGCGATCCGAGGCATGCCGAATCTTGGACTTGGGGAATTGGGAATTGGACGTTAGTGTTTGAACACAGTAGATGAGAAGATAGTGAGTTGCTGGTAGAATAGCGGGTTGATCATGTAGGTTGAATAGCCCATCCACTAGGTGCTTGAAGGCCGAAACACTGGTCATGCGGGTGAGGAAATACGGAGGCGACGGAGAAGTGGGAGAGGATGCGTGAATGGATAGTACATTGTTGGCCAGTCTGCGATCTCATCGTGTCTTGTGTCAGCATGGGAAACACATATCTGGCCGTGTTCTGCTGGACGACGCATTGCAGGAGATAGTGTGCTACTCCCTCTCATCGTGTGGTTGCCCTGCACTGGATCGTGAATTGGCTTAGGGGAACTAATTGCGTCTTGAAACCAAGACAGCAGGTCGAATTAAATCATACAATACGTGCTGAGACCTCTCCGAAAGCTTTGCAGAACGCATCTTCGTACACCAAACTGTTAGTCCACCCTTTGGCCTAGTTAGAACGCAACAGGTACGCGCAACAGGGCTCTGCACCCCAAGGCTTGCAATCGATGCGAACAAATGGGATTTTTTTTACTGGTTTGTGGTATTCCATATATACAGTCTTCGCAGCGAAGATTCCCGAATCAACCGGTACGCCATAACGTGCTCTTCCCTTTACGTTTCCGGTGCCTCAATGCTTCTCATCGTGGTGTTCGTGATGCGTATCCGGGAAGAAGAGAGCCTCCACTACGACGTATCCAGCGAATGCGACCGTCGCAATGCCGAGGCCGGGGAAGGCGCCCTTGAGGCGGTTCCATCGTGTGAACGGACCGGTGTATCGCCAGGCTTCGCTGTAGGGGTTCAGTATATGGCCGGCTGCGTCCGATGTAGTCTTTGCTTACTGTCGCGCCCAGGGATCGCCTTTCGCGCTCGCAGAGGAGGCAGCGAACTTCCTGGGATCGAAGCCGGTGATGGAGGGGCGCTGGGCGAACCTGACGCTGCGAGGAGGTCAGCGTGCGTCTGAGAGAGGCAATGCGAGGCGCATTGGTTGCGACAAGAGCGGGACTCACGGTGAGGGCTTCATGGTGTCACGTCGGCGCGAGATGGGGGTTGTGGAGGTTGACGTCGTCGCTGGAGCTCTCGTGAGGTTCGTGATGCTTGGCGTGCATCCGAGCTTGGAAACCGCGAACCGCCGATCCAGTCCGGTCCTGAACCTCGACCGCACTTCCCACCACTCCAGTCGACATCCACTCCCCGCTCGCTCTGTCCATCCAACCAAAGTCGACTCTACTACGCCCATCCCGGACAGCAGTCTCGACAGCGCCCGCCCGCCCGCCGCTTCCGCTCCGCATGCCCAAGATCCCGTCGCAGTCGAATACCACCAAAGCTCTTCAGCAATAGACAGCCACGATGCCGCCGCACGGGGGCCGATTCCCCGGACACAACCTCTCCAATCCCTTCGCCCACCTCTCGCAGCCCATCCACCAGCAGCCGCAGCAGATGCAGCCGCAGCACCAGCAGAACATGGCGCATCAGGGCTTCGGCGGCGCGAACCCCGGCCACAATATCAACCTCTTTGGCGGCCACGGCCAGAACAACTTCCAGTCGAACGCAGCTCTGGGCGGAGGACTCGGGGGCGCAGGCCTAGGGGCAGCAGCCGCGCTCGGTGGGGTGAGTGGAGGAACGGGCCTGGACGGCCACGAAGCGCGCCTGCGATTTGCCCATGGCGCCCAACTGCAACAGGATGCCGCTCTGGGTCGCGGGCAAGATGGCTCCAAGGGCCTTGCGGGACAGCGCATACGCGAGGTGTGGAGAGGCAACCTGCATCAAGAGATGGAAGTGCTGCGCTCGCTCGTTGAACAATATCCTTACATCAGCATGGTCAGTCCCTCCACCTTTCTCATATAAACCGGCTAGGTTTCGTGCTGCGGGCATGAAACTAATGTCTCTGGATGGTAAGGACATGTCGTCTAGTGCACCGACCCCAGCGCCCGCGGTGCTCTGGGACGCATTCGGCGCACACGAACGATTATGGGTACATCTATGATGGTTGTTTTGCGAGCGTGTGATGATAGCAGCGCTGATACGAGGCACAGGACACAGAGTTTCCCGGCGTAGTTGCCCGGCCGATCGGTGAATTCAACTCCAAAGCTTCCTATCATTACCAGACGGTGCGCTGCAATGTCGACCTCCTCAAGATCATTCAACTCGGCGTCACTCTTTTCTCTGTCGAGGGCGCGATACCCTCCGCACAGCTGGACGCGTCGAAGCTGAACTACCAGCCCAAGGCCGTGCAGCAATATGCTAATAACATTACCGTATGCCCCTGCACGTGGACATTCAACTTCCAGTTCTCGTTAGACGAGGATATGTACAACGAGGAATCCATCCAAATGTTGAAGAAGTCTGGTGCCGACTTTGAGAAGCACGCTACCCAAGGCATCGATCCCGAGGAGTTCGGCTCACTCCTGACCACCTCCGGCATGACCCTCACCGACGACGTCCACTGGATATCATTCCATTCTGGCTACGACTTTGCCTATCTGATCAAGATGCTCACATCAAATCCGCTGCCCGAAGGCGAAGACCAGTATCGGAAGCTGGTAGAGCTATTCTTCCCGTCTCTCCTGGACGTCAAGTACCTCTGGCGACACGCGAATGGCCTCGTGCGGAAGGGCGCGATAGGGTCGCATGCGACTAGCATTCTCACCAACCTGGGCACCAAGTCCGGGCTCCAGGATCTCGCTGATGAGCTAGGCTGCCAGCGAGTGGGCACATCGCATACCGCTGGCTCAGACGCATGGCTGACTGGGGCCGTCTTCTGGGAGCTGCGGAAGAAGATATTCAGCGGGGATGTACCGAAGGATATGAACGGTCAAATGTGGGGTCTTACGGGTGTTGGTCCACCTGCCAGCGCGACTGCCCAAGCCGCCGTGCTCGCTGCACAAGGAGCACCGAATCTTGGGGGCTTCCAGGGAATGAATGGCGGCATGATGTTCCATCCTGGCTCAACGGCGACACATCGTGGCGAGGGACCCAGCACGCCAACAAGTCACCCAGCGGGTCTTGCTAGCACACCCGGCCCGTCACATGGAGGAATGATGACTCCAGGGGCCACTGGTGCGTTTGGGGAGTTCAGATATGGCGGCAAGTAATTGCGCTGTTCTGACCTCTTACTAAACGTGCTTGTGTAGATGCGAGAATCAGCTTGTTGATGACAGATGACTGGCCGGATGATCCGCCCTTGTATAACGTTTTCTATCCGCCACCACCCAGGCCAAGACGTACGAGTTCCGGTGGACAGTATCGGAGAGGGAGCCATCGTCATTCACTACAATATCACCCACAGTACGCACGACGACACCCACAACTAGTTTTACAAGCACGTCCTCTGAATGGAGCATATGGCCATCCAGATCAACATGTTGTCCGTCAATCCAGCTTACCAACTACTCCCACACATTACAATCCTAGAGCCCCCGCTTTTGAACCGTCGCCGAGGTCAGGTCCTCAATCACCGGCCGGAGTATACTCAGCACCATCCCCGATTTCGCCCTCTCCACTGCCCTCGCAATCACCCCTACAACTGTCCTCTAGACCACCAACACCCGAATCCACTCCAACCACCGAGTCACCCAGACTTTCCCGCTGAGGTGGCATGTATTGCGTTTTGTCTCAAGGCGTTTATCTTTAACTGGGATGGGGTAAAAAGCCGAGGTCTTTCTTTGTACTGGCTGCATTTTTCCGGCGTTCTGGGAGGATGTGTATAGAGATCCCCGCGTTCTCTCTTTGTAAGTAGTTTGTTCATGGTGTTTTTCGGATGGTATGGCCTGGGCTCGCATGCACGGTGGCCGGCTAGGTTCGTTAGGGTCTTATAGTGTAGTATACTGAGGAAATCGGATATCTCGATCCTGCGTTCACATTTGTTGGGCATGATTACGTTGGTGCGGGAGATAGTGAGTTGGTAGTGGTTTTTCCTCCTTAAAGCTGGTTAGTGCTTGGTCATTGAAATAGACCGGGTCCTGTCCGAATGGACGGAGCTTGTTCGTGACGCGAAAAGGTCCCCCTAAGGGCAGGGTACAAAGTGCGTGGTAAATGTAAGACGTTGGGCGCGTCTAGTATAAGGCATTACGTGCTGCGACCCCTCCGGCTACGCTTTGCAGATGGCGACATTGTACACTAACCTTAGGTGCTGGAGGCTGGCAGTGCTCTGATGGACATGATGTGTCGGTAACTTTATGTCGGATTGGAATTTGCATGGCTTGGAACGGGGTCGTGGAGGAGGTTGAGGTGGGAGGTCGGATGTCTAAATCGAGAGAGCTTGGATATTGTCGAGGTTGCTCGTGTGAGGCCTAGCATTCGGAGATACACTACATATTCATGCTCACAAAAATTGAAACATAATTTGACGATGTCGAACGGAACAAGTATTTTGTATATGGATATCGATGGTACGTAAATCGCACTTCTACATGTTGAACCTCGTCCTCTGTTTCTCCATGCCCGCCTTCCATTGCCACTCCTGCCCGCTCTTCCACTGTATCCCCCTATCAATTCTCCGCAACTTAAGCGTAGCCCTGGGGCCAATTTCCTGCATGCCCACCCTAACGTCCTCCACGCCCTTGACCGGCTTGCCATCTGAGCCCGTAACGCTCTTCTCGCTCGCCCTCTTATCACGGAAGACGTACCGATGGCGTCGCAGAAATATGTAATCGCGCTGATTGTGCAGCGTGACTGCTGTGCGTCCTAGGAGCTCGGGTTGAGCGGGGAAGAGGGATTTGAAGAGATGCGCGCTGAGCATACCGAGGGGAGTGCGGAAGTTGTTTAGGATTAGTTCGGGGTTGAAGCCTTGGTCTACGCCGTGGCCCGGGAGCTTCTTGCCTTCGATCCAGTTGGAGATGGAAAAGTGGAAGTGGGGGCCGGAGGGGAGGACGACGATGTCTAGGCCGTCGGGGGCTTTCTCGTGGTGCGCTTGCATGAGGATCACAACCGCAGTATATTCCCTATTCGTAGCGAATTGGGCGATCTCGCGGACACTGTACTTGTGGGCGTGGGCGTGCGCCGAGCGACGGATATATGTGCTGTTTGGGAAGAAGGAGGCGAGGATCTCTGCCTCTTTGTGGAGGATAGAGTTGATGGAGGTTGTAACGAGGATTTTGGGGATGTCAGGCGGGTTGAAGACGGCGGGGAACTTTTGCTTGAGGAAGTCGGGAGAGAGGTCCATGTTGGTTGCTGTGGAGGCGGCGGAGGGGCTGGAGGCGCGTTTGGGGGCAGTTGTGAATGGTTTCGTAGGCGCGGTGGAGGAGGCGTCTGAGGCGTCGTCATCTTCGTCGTTGTCGTTGTCGGAGAGAGAGTCTAGCATGCTGTCGGCGTCGTCGTTCATTTCTTCATCCTCGTCCTCGTCCCCTGCTTTTCCATCCCGCTTCTTCAACTTCTCCAGCAAGCCCTCATCACCATCTGCGCCGTCTGCGCCGTCCTCACCCCGCTCAGCTGCTTCCTGCTCGAGCTTCCTCTTCTTCGCTAGACGCTCGACATCGATGGCCCAGCCTAGCGTATCCTCTTCGTCGCCCAGGTTCTCACTGTCCCATTGGCGCTTCGCCTCGATTGTCTGGGGGATGTTCCTCGATTGGCGCTCTTCTCGTAGGGCGGGGTTTTTGGCTTCTTCGCGCTTGCGGCGGAAACGCTCGTCGCGTTTGGCTGCTTCTTTGGTGCGCTTGATGTTGAGGTAGGCGGATTGGCGGCGGAGTTTGTTCTTGGGTTTTACGCCCTCGGGCATGGAGGGTGTTTTGGAGAACGCCATTGCGGGTGACGTCTGGAGGAATTAGTGGAACAGTCTTAGCAGACTTTTATTGTAGGAATTTACCTGGACTGTTTCTCAACTTCAAGATAAAAAAAGTCAGAGTCGCATCGGCAGCGGTATCTTGAAATTTTGGCGGGCCGGCGCTACCTTATTCCGGATTCTTGGCGTCTTGAACCAGTTACATCGTCAGGGCCCAAAGAGTCACCAGAAAGGCGTTCATTTGTATATATTGCATCAAATCCCATACTGAGTCTTTCCTCCTCTCACATATAGGAGGGCTATTCGTGCATGCGCCAGCTGTCTAGAGCGTTGCGCGCCAATTGCTTCCCTTCCCTTCGTAAACCCTTTTTTAATGCCCCACCTTGGCCTGTTTATCCCACCAAGAGCTTCGCGACCACACCCGCCCACCACAAATACCAGGTCCCCAAGCGGAAGAAGGATCTCACCATGTCTAAGGAGATGACCACGCTCAAGGGCAAACCCTTTGACAGGGTGTCGCTCGAGTCTCTCATGAAGGCATGCCAGCTATGGATTGTAGAGTTGGGAGTCATGCTAACAGCTCGCAGCGGCGCATGTTCTACACTCCCGCCTTCGACATCTATGGCGGCGTGTCCGGCCTCTACGACTACGGCCCCGCTGGCTGCGCCCTGACGAACAACATTATCGACATCTGGCGGAAACACTTCGTGCTGAAGGAGAACATGCTTGAAGGTACCGCGCATACAACAGGATGGGAGTGAAGTGGCCTTCTGACTGTATATAGTGGACTGCACTATGCTCACTCCATACGAGGTGCTCAAGACGTCTGGCCACGTGGACAAGTTCGCCGACTGGATGTGCAAAGATCCCAAGACGGGCGAGATCTTCCGCGCCGACCACTTGGTTGAGGAGGTGCTTGAGGCGAGACTGAAGGGCAACAAGGAGGCACGCGGCGAGAAGGTCGAGGTCGAAGAGGAAGATGCGAAGAAGAAAAAGAAGAAGGTCAAGAACATTGCTGCGATCAAGATGGAGGACGCTGATGTGGCCGAGTACGAGGAGGTACTAGCTAAGATTGACAACTACGACGGTGGGGAACTCGGTCTTCTGATGAAGAAGTACGATATCAGGAACCCTGCGAACAACAGCGTCCTAGAGCCGCCCGTTGCCTTCAACCTCATGTTCCAGACCTCGATCGGTCCGTCGTCCAACTCCCCCGGCTACCTACGTCCCGAGACTGCCCAGGGCCAATTCCTCAACTTTGCGAAGCTGCTCGAGTTCAACCAGCAACAGATGCCCTTTGCTTCGGCATCCATTGGCAAGTCGTTCCGAAACGAGATCTCCCCGCGAGCTGGTCTACTACGTGTGCGAGAGTTCCTCATGGCAGAGATTGAACATTTCGTGGATCCTGAGGGCGGCAAGAAGCACCCGCTTTTTGAAGAGGTCAAGGATGTCGAGCTAGAGCTTCTGAACCGGGAAGTTCAGCTTTCGGGCAAGACCAATGTCGAGACCACCAAGATTGGCAAGGCCGTAGAGATTGGTCTTGTCGACAACGAGACCCTCGGCTACTTCCTGGCCCGGATCCAGCTATTCCTCCTCCGAATCGGCATCGACCCGAAGAAGATTCGGTTCAGGCAACACATGGCCAACGAGATGGCACATTACGCGGCCGATTGTTGGGACGCCGAGCTGCTGACGTCGTATGGCTGGATTGAGTGCGTTGGCTGTGCCGACCGAAGCGCGTACGATCTATCTGTTCATCAGAAGAAGACTGGTGCACCACTAGTCGTGCGAGAGCCGCGAAAGGAACCCCTCCGGATCGAGGAATGGCAATGCGATATCGAGAAGAAGAAGTTTGGTCCCAAGTTCAAGAAGGATGGCAAGACGGTAGAAGCCGCAATCGAAGCTCTGACGCAGGACGTGCGCGAGAAGCTTTCATTGGACCTTGAGAAGGATGGCAAGATTGTGATCGATGTCCCGGGCGTCGGCGATGGCAAGGTGGAGGTGCCAAAAGATCTGATCACCATTGAGAAGCGGACACGGGTGGATAATGTGAGGGAGTACACCCCGAACGTCATCGAGCCGTCCTTTGGTATTGGTCGGATATTCTACGTGAGTACATGCAGCTTACTTGCACCTTCCTCACTAACCCAATCTTAGGCTCTGTGCGAACATTCCTACTGGACGCGAGAGCAGGACGAGGCTCGCGGTGTGTTGTCCTTCCCACCCACCGTAGCGCCAACAAAGGTTCTTATCGTACCATTGAGCTCGCACGCCGACTTCAAGCCATTCGTGCGAAAGTTGAGCACCCAGCTCCAGGACACTGGCGTGTCCAGCCGAGTGGACGATTCTGGTGCTTCCATTGGCAAGCGCTACTCGGTAAGTTACGTGCCTGCGTTTCAATAGCCTTGCGCTGACATGTTATGCAGCGAAACGATGAGCTTGGTACGCCCTTGGGCATCACCATCGATGTGAGTCAATTCTATGATTACGTATGTGCGATTGCGACTGACCCGGTTTAGTTCCAATCCGTCAAGGATAACACGTTTACGCTGCGCGACCGAGACTCGACAGAGCAGGTCCGAGCTAGCTTGGAGGACATCACCAAGGCGATTTCTGCGCTGGTTAGCGGCACTGAGCAGTGGGCTGATGTTGCGAAGCGTTTGCCGAAATTTGAGGGTCAAGAGGTGGAGTGAGGCTGAGGAGCTCCATGTAGTTTCAAGGCCGCTACGATGCGTTGTAAGACATGGGACTGGCGAATGGTTGATGGAGTACCCTTTATGGAATTTTCTGCAGATGTATTAGAAGTACCTTTGGGTATGGCGAGTAGGTCAAGACGTGTTCACTATCCATGTTGCTCTCGTCTGTCGTGCGATGGGATGGTATACTCCCGCTTGGACTTCACAACACCGTGCCATGCCATCATCCCACTCACGGCTCAGTAATCGGCGACTGCTCACGAATTGATAACCCCACATGATATTACGTACAATCCGTCACAACACCGGTGCGCCTATCGCACACCTGATGACACCGACCACGACTCCGACGCGCTAGGATTGTTAGTCTGACATGCGTCATCCATGGTTCGCTGGCCGGGTGGCTGGGACCCTGGTGCGGGCTCTCGAGCATGCGAGTAGCCAGGCCCAATCGGTTGACAAATGGGGGGTAATGAGGCTGGTGAGGGCTCCAGCGGGACGGGAGAGCTCCGACTGCCGGGTCCGAAATTTGGACAATTGATCGCGTTGATGGTTGTGACGGGGAGCAAGCTCTTGGTTGTTGTACAGCTGCTTGTGCATTCTTCCAGGTGTGGAGCAGTGTGAGATGATGCTTGCTTTGTATACTTGGTGGGGCCCGGGCAACGAAGCATGCGCACAGCCCAACGCAGGATGAATTAGAAGGGAATTGGTAAGGGAGAGCTTGACGTAGAGCGGACGACCCCAGTCCGCCCCTCCGTCGGTCAACCATGAACGACGTCCACACCACCTCGACTCTAGTTTGTTGCGTCTAATATACTCTCGGCCCTTGGCCTGCCCGGGAAGCCACCCCAGGCGGGGTCGTTATGTACCATGCAGGCCAGAATTAATCTGAAGCTCCCAGCTCCACTTGCTCTCCTAACCATGGATTAGACCGCGCGAAGCCGTGAACCCGCGCATTACACAGCATTTGCACATGATGGAGCCCGGCGATGTGAGGGGGATCTAGACAGCGTCCGGGCGATCGTTGCCTCCGTTGGCTGCGAGACCATGGCTGCGGTACGTACTATAATACGGCGCGAACAAGATGTATGGCTCGCGGTGCTCTCATTTCCGCCGTGAACAAAACAAAGTCGCAGGCACTGATGGTTCGCATTTTATCCCGACAGCCCGGGTTAGACTTTGTCTTGTCGACTCAACATCACACCCCGGCAGCCTCAGGCCGTCTTCTTATTCTGACGACATTGGTGCGTCGCACTGCATTCCACGACCTTCTCCCAGCCCCCCAGAGGCTTCATCACGACACCCTCGGACCCCTCATCTGAAGACAGCGCAGCGCAGCGCAGTGCAGACGGCATATTGCGCCTGACGTTGCTGTGCAGAGTAGCGGTCGGAGCTGCACCGTTGTAGTCGAGTCGTCCGGGTATACTCTGTGACATTCCTGCCCGGTTCTGCAGGCGGCAGCTTGCATATGCATCGAGCACCGGTTGTTGCGGTGTCTTGTTGCGAACGGAGGGCTGGCGCTGTGGTCGGTCTTCCTTTGTGCTAGCGGGCGGCCTTCTTTGTTCGGCGCCAGACCCTGGTCCAACGGCTGGACGCATGTGCAATCATCAGACCTCTCTCCACCACAAATCGCACTGCACAGCTTGCCTGTCTCTCCGGACCGACGTCTCGGCCAGGACACGGCACTGTCTGTTGGAGTGTGGTGCTATACGCTCCTGACCCGACATATAGCGGGCCAAGGCGGGCTTTTGAGCCGTCTGAGTGGTCATCACACCTCGCACGAAATACGCAAGTCAGCACGCCCCGAACACCTCGTCGGCGCCCCGCTGTCCTGGTCCCCCGCCTGAGACATCCTCCTGGCCCGCAGGGTCGGTCTCGACGCCTCCTGAAGGGTGCGGCTGCTCCCTACGTCTTTGCATTCGAAGCCGCCACCAATCACAAGACACCGGCCAGCGACTCACAACAACCATTATCCACTCCCTTTCCTCCGCCGAATAGGCAGATCACATCCAGGACGCGCAGCAAGCACTTCAAAGTCTGCGTGATCTCCAGGAGCATATATCGCAGCGAGTCGCACCTCCCGGTGGGGAGCGCAGTCCCAGTTGTCCATCTCCCGGCTCCCGGCCCAGCACCATGGAGGAGGGACCGCCACAACCCGACGATCTGGCTACAGATCACACAGGCGCACACCACAAGCGGCCACGAAGATTGTCAGAAAGCTCCAAGAGCTCGACGTCGGTAGAGTCACTGTAAGCCTTGTGTTTTTTCTTGAACCCTGGATTTTTTGGCATGTCTTGGCTCCCGCGTTCCCGTCCTTCATCGCGGCCGCGGGTCACACCATGCATCGCCTTGTCGCACCTCGACCACCACGTCCCCGCCTGTTGTTATCACTTGCTAATGGCCATGTGTTTGCAGTCGATCGACGCGGACCTTGCAGTCTGAAGACCTTCAGTTTGTCCACGAAAATGGACGAATCTACGGAAACGACAGCTACTTCATGCCCTGCGACCAGCTGGAACAGGACTGTTTAGCCATCCAACACCAAATCTTTCTCCATGCCCTCAAAGGAAAGCTCACTACGACAAAAGTCACCGCGGCCACCAAGCGCATTCTGGACCTAGGCACCGGTCCAGGTTACTGGGCCGTCGCCATGGCCCAGCAGTATCCCCACGCGGAAGTCGTCGGAATCGACATGGCCGTCTGGGACGTGGAGACGACAGAGGCCGTCTCCGGCGCCTCGAATGTCACATGGGAAGTCGACGATCTAGATGTGTGGGGCGTCGACGACGACATAGAAGACATCACCTTACGCCTGGAACGCTACGACATCGCCCGAGATCACGCCAACCGAGAGCCATTAGACTCCCCCGCAAAATACAGGGACAAGACGAGCAGCGACTCGGCATCACATACGCAGCCCCATACCCCAGCTGGGGATACTTACGACCTCTACGTGCTAGAGCCAGAGGTCCAGCCTGGGTGGCATTTTAGCGAAAAGTACAACTTCATCTACATGCGCGCCATGAAAGGCGTTTTTGCCTACTGGGAAGGCGTGTACGACGAAGTCTACAAGAACCTTACTCCTGGCGGCTGGGTCGAAATCTGCGACTACGACATGACGCTGCCCAACCTCGAAGAACTCAAATCCATCGAGGAATTCCCCTTCCCCTCGCTCGCAAAACTCTACCTAGGCGTCATGCAAGCCTCATTCAAGTCCGGCCGGCCCATCGGCACATACTACATGCACCCCACATACCTTGAAGATGCGGGGTTCAGAGACGTTCGAACAACGCAAGTCAACGTTCCCATCGGACAGTGGTCGGAAGACGAAGAGCAGCGCAGGGTCGGGAAACTTCTCCTAGTGTGCATCATGGAGACGTTGGAAGCTTTCCTGCTGCGGCTGCTGACGACGTGGGGGGATGCGCAAAAGGTATGGACTGCGGACGAGGTGCAGGCATTGATTGAGACGGGGAAGGTTGAGATTCTGGAGTGGAGTCGGGGACCGGATCGGCAGGGAAAGAGGGATGGGTGGTCTGCGAATTTCAAGTGGATTGTTGGGAGGAAGCCGGGGCATGCCTCTGATTAGAGAGGTTCTGGTCGGGTTGGGAAGGAACGAAATAGATGGATGGGCGGGATAAACAGACGGCTGGATGGTTGCATGTTGTATGACGATTTTGTGCATGGGCTCGGGCGGCTTTTTGAATCATTGTTGTTGGTTATATCATGTTGCAATGAGGTTGGGCAGGTAAGATCGGCTAGGTCGGCTTCGGGTTGATACCACTCTATTCTTTATGTGAAGGCTGAGTATTGGTATTGTTTACTTTTTTCGTCGTGAAGATATCGGTCAAGTGTGGATTGTAGAACAGTGGCGTGGTACAGTGCATTGGGTGCGCTACAGCAGGCGTAATTGTAATGAGACGTTGTCCTGAGTGAAAATCGACGTGGCAGTTCTACCGTCCTATGTCTCCACATTCCCTTCTTACAGCAATACATCCCTCGAATGCAGTAAACTGTACAAAACATGTTGCGAATAATGGGGACAGACGTCTTCGCTCCCTTCTACAATCTCTGCTGCATGGCTCAAGCAAGTTTCGCTTCTGAGCTTCATTCATTACGGCCCTCCGGCGATGCAACCATCCCGCAGACTCAGCTTCACAGCTTTGGGTGTCACATTGTATCAATTATTATTGAGTTTACATATGTGTCCCCTTATCGTTCCTTTCCTTTGTCTCTATTATCGAGCTTCGAAGGACCTCGCGGGTCTTGGGAGCCTTGCCGATCTCCGCGATGTCACAAAGCTTGCCTATCCACAGGAGCTGCGGCATTACTAATACATACCGGCTACTGCATGTCAGAGACAACCTCCCCAAAGCTCGACGCTCCCCAATCCCTCCTTTCAACCTCCTTCTGACCGGCCAAACTCCCCACTTGTTCCACAGTCATCCTCTCAGCTTCCAAACAACTTTTTATCTGTATCACCATCGAACTCCCATAGGTGTGAGCCACAGCCTCCCACTCGATCCATACTTCGAACCGCGGGCGGGCCCTGGAACACGTGGACTCCCACCACTGCGGTGCGTATATCCTCACGGCCGTTAGACGAACGGCTTTTATGAGGTCCCCCAAGAGCGCGGTGCGTGGGACGAAGACTCCGATTTGAATCCGCTTTCGAGCTTGGAGTTGGAGGTTCGAGAGGCGGGTCCAGAGGAGGCGGTTGGCAGCGTTATCGTCGGAGTTGCGGTCAGCGTCACGGAGACGGAGACGTTGCCAAACGTGGTCGTTCTGCGTGTCTCGCATCGCACGGAGAAGATCCGGAACTCGATGGAAGTATTCGCCATGGCAAATTATCTTTGGCGGGCCAGCGTTCATGGTTTCAATTTCGAGGACTGGCTCGGCTTCTTTGGAGATGAGGCGGCATGTTTGGATGATGGAGCGCTCTATGTAGTGCATGACGAGGACCACAACGGGTTGGTTCGCGAGTTTGCCCGTGCCGTGGTATGCGGTGAGGTGTTTGGTTTTGCGGGGGAGGAGGCGGTAGATTTTGCGGCGGAGATCCTCTGGGAGGTTGAGGAGGGGGGAGAATTGTGGGGGCTACGTGTACTTAGTATGTTGAATCACGGAATTGGGAGCTTGGGAGGGGATTGACAGACTGGAGAAGGCATGCTCTTCGCAGTTGGATCGAGCGGTACTTTGGTACCATGCAGAGGTATTGTGTCGTCACCTGAAAGTATTCTAACACAGTCGACCGCAATTGGGCTTCTAAAGAAGGCGAGAAATTTCGATAAACAAAAGTCAAACTAAGATTTGTATGTTTATTGGTCTTGAAGTGAAAGTATAGAATGTTTTGCCTGGACCCATTTTACTCAAGTATCCCGCTATGATACAAGCCCTCCAGCTCCCGAAGCCACACTTTCCGCCCAGCACATCTACTCCGTTACCTCTTCGGGGATGCTCCCGGGGTGCTCAGGGGTTTGCTGCGATGATTCTCTGGAATCAGACATCGGTACCGGTGCTCTTGATCTGTATCATGCTTCCTCCCGCGCCATGCGCAGCTTCCGACTCCGTCTGCAGTTTGGTGTACTTCTGGCTGAGGGCCTTCGGCTTGAGGTAGCCCGGTAGCTCCTTCTGCTCCGCAATTTATTACGCTTTCAGATCTTCAATATGTATGTTTTTGGCATCGTCACTCTTGCCTTTATTGTTGATTCCAGAAACTTCGGTATCATCATCGTCGTTCATGTTCGCGGTCGAATATGTAGATTATGATGTCCCCGCGGCTGTCTTTGCTGTCGACAACCTCCTGCGCTATATGCACAGGGTGATTTGTAGATATGCGCGGTGGTTGTTTTCGCAATAACTTTTAATGCAGTATCGAGGGTCGAGTAATATAGTCCAGGCTTGGAAGTCACCTCTTTTCGAATCGCCGTGTGGTAAATGCCATGCGCCTCGTGTGGGTCATGAGGTCGAAGAAGTGACTGTCCCCTCATGATCACTCAAACACAGAAACTTACACAAAGCCCACATCATATGTATCCACAGCCACGGAGAGTTACTACGTGAATTTGCAGATCAGCGAAATGCGCTCTTCGTCGATTCACATCAACCCCTCGAATTACCCTCGACACTCGAATCGAACATGAAAGCTCTCTCCGAACTTTCCCTCGCCGACACTTGCTAACGATGCAACGCACCGCTAAGCCACATTGCCCTCGAAGCACAGATCCCGTCGCTCGCTCCTCAAGCTAGACATAGCGGTGACTTGATATTGCCACATGATTTAAGTGCGCCTCTACCGCATGATACCGCTCGTCCAGCACCCGGAATCCCCCGCGCCGAACACACAGGCAACTCCAAAGGAGTATCTTCGTGTAGACTTTACCGTGTCTATCACACCGCCTGCCGTTTGTGACACCGTTTGCCACTTATGCGAGACCCGCAAGCCGGCAACAACGTGGGCTCACTGCCTGAATGCTGTCGCTTCGTTGCACTACGGCCTTAGACCTCCGATCACCACAGGCTCGCCTGACACTACATTCTACCCAAGCGCCAAAAGTCTACAAGTGCATCATGGCCAGCTTGTCTTCTCGACTTGAGGCTTGATGCGGCTGCTTTTTGAATGCCATCGCTCCATCGCGCCATAGTTCTGGATTTCCGGTCACTGCGACTTACCTCGACACTACGCCCCCTGAAGCGCAATTCTTCGAGTCATTTCATGGCAAAGTTCTCTTTCAGACTGGAACCCCCAGGTGCTAGGTTTCGATCCCTATCCGGCGGTACGCAGTCACTCGACGCCACATGGACGGACAGTGCGACTTACCTCTTGCCCCGTACTCGTCAGTGGCGCACCTCCCGAACGCCACGCTGGAGACCACAAAGACTTATGACGCAAGCATGCCTCCGCTCTCTCCGTTAGGCTCCCACGTCCTCACCCGTGACCCGATACGTTCGCATGCCTTTGGCCCTGGTATTGGCTAATATCTTGATGCCTGGCTTCGCGGTCATTATCTATGTCTCCAGACCCGGGCTATTCGATAGTATCGCAGTAGACGACCGCGATCATCTCCCTCGCTGTGATTATTTTCCGTTGCTCCGCTAATCGCCAATAGAGTCATGACCGACATACCACGCGCGCCCAATCGTTCACGCGCGTTCGATGAAAGAGCTAGCTTTGGTCAGTGTGGGCAGCGCTGCGACTCCAACCACCAAGCCCCTAGACAACATCAGTAACACGTTCCAATCGGGAAGACACCGAGTGCTACATCAATAGCACGACTTCCGCGGCGACATTCCCCAACCCCTTTCCACCACCATTCGTCCCCATCTACCACCTCTCCGCCGGCACTCCTCGACCACCCCACCACAACGCAGCGTTTCTTCAACACCCCGCAAACGCTCGAGCGCTCAACCCCAGTTGATCCGCAGACAATCACGCTCCGAGCCCTAATGGCCATTTATATACCCCGCGCCAAGATCGACCCCTTGCGCTAGGGCTGATGAGGTAATCCATGTGAACGTATCTGTTCCCCAGACTCATCGCGTTGGCCCATTCAACATTCAGGCAAGTGCGTACCTCATTACCTCCCTCCGGTATATCCGAGCGATCACGCCATCGGTATGACGCATTTCAGCACGGATATCGAAGTTCGATTTTGTCGGGGCCTAAGCTTAGCATTAGTCACTTCTTGAGTCGTCCGATTGACGAAGAGGGGGCTTACGTTGCTGGCACATGTATGACGCGGTGAGTGTACCAGGACATAGCTATTGACAACAATGCCGGGAGTGTAAGAGGGCGTACTTCGACATGCGTTCATCTAATACGTATGTGTGCGTCTTGAGTCGGACACTGCGAACGACTCCTCTCCTACTCAGACACATGCACCCCGCCCCTAACTGCACATCATTAGCAGTGTGCAACCAGAACATTCACAACAGATGAGTGCTGGGACTCCGACCACGACTCAAAGGGAACATCACCGCAAAGAAGCACTGTTGTGAAGTTTTACAGGTTCTCTCATACTACGCGCAAATGATACCGCCATCTACCATCCAGTCCAGAGACCACCCAAAAAAGTCAAGGATGACGCCATGTCACATGCAAAGGAACTCGAAAACCGAAAATTCCACAAAAGATGTACAAAGAAGGGGGAAGGCGGGGCTTCTTTCGTCAGAACTCCCACCAACGACATCTCCACCAGATACAAAGATCCATCCCACACATGACCATTCCAACAAATGGTACGAAAGAGCCGTGCGCCGGCGCGATTAGGACAAAACCCAACAACGCCGCGCAAAAAAACAAAGGATGAGAAAATGGGTCACATCCCGGGACAAAGAACGCCTTGTACACCCAAAAAGTCCATAACGAGGACTTACAGACACATAGCGGACGAAGAAGAACTCGACATCCGCCAATGTACAAAATTAGAGGGTATTAACAAGACGTGCCCGGGGTAACCAGCCGTTTGGGAATGAGTCGTAACATCGGAGACGTCGTATTCGTGTATCGCATAAAAACCAGGGCGGGTCGAAGAAAAGGCGAGTATGAGAGGAGGGATGACCGGGAGAGAGGTGGACCGTTACGTGTGAGCCAGAGGGTGAGCAGCGAAGGGGTGCAGCGCAGGCATCATGACAAGCTACGCTGCAACACTAGCGACTAGCCGGCAGCGGTTGCATTGCCGCGGCGAATTTGGCCTCGATGACAGTGTCATCCATGAAGACGCCGCTGTCGTCGTGGTTGGTCTCGTGGGTGACATCGTGCTGCGAAGTGTCGAAGTCGAGGCTCATGTCGAAGCTCACATCCCCAGTATATCGTCGAGAGACTGGTCATCTTGATTAGTCAACTACCAAGCCGAAAAAAAGGGAGGGGGGTACTCACTGTCTTGAACTGCACTGCCTCCCTCTTGCATGGAGACATCTCCGTTGCTCAGAAAAGATTGGTCGGCACCCAACTCCGTTCCGATACTGCTGAGGCGGCTATTCTCGTTGCTGCCACTGCCTGCGTCACCCAAGCTGTTGTTGACTAGTTCACCAGGGACGTTTAAGCGACCAGTCGTGGGACAATACGAAAGGAAGCCACCTAGGGACGCCAACCACTGCGCCATCTCGTCGATGAAAACCTTGGTCAACCACCAGCCTTGGAAGCTCGGACCGTTCTCGACGGTAATCTCGCGTACAACGCCAGAGCCAACAGCATTCAAGACATGCAAGACGGTGCGGGCGGGAGCGCGTGGAAAGCGGGTGGGAAGTCGGGTGAGAAAAGCTGCAATACGGTCGATGACGGTCTCTTGCATCGGGTCGACATGAGGATCGGGCGTGGTGATCTGATAGAAGGTGCCGTCTGGCAGCCACGTCTCCGGCTTCAGGGGAAGAAGCATGCCCCGAATCTCGGTGTTCAATATATTGAACACCTCTTCGGCGGCGCATGACTGCGGGAGCTCGTTCTCAATGACGCGCTTGGCGTTGACATAAGCCTGATAGTCGGCCCACATGCGGTCGCGGTTGTCGTCAACGGTCAGCATCACGGCCGCAGCGTGCGCAGTGGAGTTTACACGCAGCATCTGTCGAAGAAGATGGGCAAAAACGACCGCCGGTTCCAGCTTAGCCTCAAGCACGTGGGGCGGAAGAGTCTGAAAGACCTTGCTAATGTGTGTGTGGAGTTGTTTGGTGACGTTGTCGAGGAACTTGAGGACGGGAGCTGGTGCGACCTGGAGGGTGAGCTGCGAGACGTTCCGAATCATCTTCTGGTACATCAGGTAGTCGCACTTCCGGATCCACTGATCCACCCCAGGCATTGCAAAGAGCTTCTGGACCGGCTGTGTCAGGGTTCCGTGGAAAGATGAGTAGAGACGAAAGAACTGCTTCTCCTTGCAGTACCGCACAGAGTCGATCAGGGATGTACAGTGTGTACGGTACAAAGCAACCAGAGCCTCCACCGAATCGGGATCGGTCTTGCTAGGGGTATGAGGACCGATATCAGGCAACACAATATCCAGGGAGTCTTGAGCATTAAGCAGCTCCTTACTCGGGAAGCACAGGTCGTACTCGTATGCATCGGCTGTTCGACTGCTGGACGATCGGAACTGAGGGGTGTTGATGTCGGAGAACAGGCGGCCTCGGGATGAATTGGCCGCGTAGTAGCCACTCGCTGTGTCGAAAGTGGGGTTCTGCGGGGGGAACGCAGCCGTGTCGGCAGGGAAGTGAGGAAACGAGTTGAAGTCGATCTTGGGACCAGTGGAATCCTGCCGATTCAGCGACTGGCGCGAGACCTGGCCGGTGCCAGGGCGGCTCGCGTCCTCCGCGTCATCAGCGTCCACGTTGACGAGCTCGAGATCGACATAGTGGTACTTGGACTCTCCACGGACGCCTAGACGGCGGGTCTGAATGCTCGGGAAGATAACGCGCACCAGCTTGCCGAACGAAGCGGGATTTAGCGGGATGACACGCTCCGTGCTACACCGCTCCGCATACTTGGTGTAGACACGGTTGCGCGGCACCGATGCGGTTGATTTGCGGCAAGTGCCCTTGAGCCTAAAGATGGTCAGTAAAAGCACGTGTAGTGCGTGGCCTGAGACGGCTTACCAAAGCATAGCAAAAAGCTGCTTGGACTTCTCTGCCCTAGACGTGCGGTCCGTCGCAATCACCTCGGCGGCGACGTCGTTCAAGCGGCGACCGTCGTTGCGCTTCAGCATCTCGCGCAGCTCCTTGTCGTTGGTGGCATTGCCCGCTGCGCCGCCCTTCTTCCGCTTCTCCTCAGGCTCTACCGACGCGGCCGAGGTGGCTACCGACGCGCTGTACTGGTGGTGGTGCTGCATCTGGTGTTGCGGCTGCTGCATGTTCGGATCCAGGGCCTGGAGCGGAAGGCCATTGTGAAATGACGAAGAGGTGGGCACGGAAGAGGAGGCGATGGCAGTATTGTTGAAGCCGACCAGCTGGTGGACGGGATCCTGCGACACGTTCTCCTGCTGGCTCACATGGGCCACCGCCTGGACGAGGGCGGGCTGGACGGCGGGCTGGAGGTGGGGATAGTGGTTGAAGTGCTGCGGGCCGTAGCTATGCGAGTGGGAATGCGAGTGGGAATGCTGGTGGTGCTGCGGGCGTTGGGAGGCCAGCTGCTGGAACTGCTCCAGCGACTGGGCGCTCGCCGTAGATGCGCTGGAGGCCGGGCGGTTGCTCCGCGTCGATATCGACCGCGAACGGCGTTGTGTGGTGGCCATGGAGGTTGTTGCTGGGCTCCGGGCGTGCGTGGTGCACTAGTGTTTACACCCCAAACAAAGCGCCTCCAATCCCAAATGGCCGTCCTAGGCGACGTCGCTGGCTGGGCGATAGGCGCAGAAGCGTGCAGCAAGGTGCGCGCTTTGGCTGAGTATGCGGTCGGCCGGAGAGGAGGGTGCAGCGCCCGACTGAGTGTCGAGAGGCGCTGTTCCTCGGGTTGTTGTGGGCGGATGCGGGAGGGTGATGGCGACAGCTGCTGTCGTCGTAGGGGATGCGGCGATTGGCAATGCTTTGGTGCTATTAGCGAGGTAACGGTGGGCCAAGAAAGAATGGGCGGATGTCGCGGCGCGCGCTCGTCGACGTGCAGAGCGAAAGATATGTCGGATGGAAAGGTTGTTTATTGATCGCAAGTGTGCACGGCAACGACAGGGCGGCGGGCCCGAGCGTGCGGCTAGTCTCCGTTTGCATCCTGATCACGTGCCCGGCAGCTCCCCCCCCCAAACCGTGATAGTATCGCGCCAAACTTGATACTTTCGCTGCATGAGCTGTCGGGCAAGTAGCATTGCAACGAGGCCCAGCGCCTGCATGTGGGCACGAGCGTAGAGATACCCAGTCGTGCCAGTGCAGCGTGCATTCACAGGGGCAGGGCAGGCGCGCCGTGTTGTTGCAGGCCGTGCTTTCCTGTTTGGCTTGTGAAAGCGCTGACGTATTTAGCGAACATGACGCTGCGACCCGCCTGCTCCTGCCCACAGTCGCTCCTCTCTCCACCCAAAAGACACATCTGCAGCCTCTCCGTGCCACTCCACTCCACTTCCAACACCCCACCATATACACCTCTCCCGCACTCGCATTCATCCCGCAACAGCTTCCACCATGTCTGTACAAGAGAAGGCCCAGGCGCACCTGTCGCAGCTCGACAAGGAGGTATGTCCACGCCCGCCCGCCCGCACTCCCGCCCGCCGCTCGAACAGACATCGACTCCTGCGCTCGTCGTGTCTGCTGCGGCGCCAGCACATGTCGCATCGCTTGGTCTCGCGTGCTCACCTGGGAGTTCCTGTGCTGACGCGGGCGCTATCTAGCTGTCCAAATACCCCGCCCTCAACAACTTCGAGAAGCAGACGTCGGTGCCCAAGGTCTACGCCATCCTAGGTCTCGCCGGCCTGTACTTCTTCCTCGTCTTCTTCAACATTGCCGGTGGCTTCCTCGTCAACATCGCCGGCTTCATGATTCCCGGCTACTACTCGCTGAACGCCCTGTTCAGCGCGAGCAAAGTCGATGACACCCAGGTGCGTGCCCCCACCTCCGGGCGGCTGTCGCAAGGCCCCGTTTCATAACACCTGCTAATCTCGTTAACAGTGGTTGACGGTACGAATACCCTAGTCGGTCTTGGAACTTTGCAATATACTGCAGTTCCCCGCATTTACCCTGTGTGAACCTTTTTGCTAACGCGCCAGCGCAGTACTGGGTCGTCTTCGCATTCTTGACGTAAGTGGAGTGGTTTTGCTCGATCGCGTGACCTGTACTGATTCCGCCAGCGTCTTCGAGAGTGCCGTGAACGCTGTTTACTGGTTTCGTGAGTTCCCCGATAAGCCTACGCGCTTTCAAAACTGACCGCCACAGCCTTTTACTACACTTTCAAGTTCGTGCTCGTCCTCTGGATGGCACTCCCCCAGACTGGGTACGTTTGAGCACTCGAAGCATGATTCGCAAATGCTCACACTTCACAGAGGCGCCCAGATCATTTTCCGCTCATTCATCCACCCCGTCTTCTCCCGCTACTTCTCCGAGTCCGGCTCGACCGCTGCCAACCTCCGCGCCAAGGTCGACTCCGCTGGCAAGCCCCACGCCTCCTAAGCTCGCTACGTAGCAGGAGGACCCTAACAGCTGCAACACCAGGCTCGGGGGAGAAGACTTGTAAAAAGTCTTTGACGTCGGACGGTGCGACAAGTGCAGCTGTTGCAGCTTGGTCACGACATATCGACGATAGTTTACGGCTTGACAAGGACGATGTCACGAAGCGCGGGAGTGTGGGGTTGGCTTTCAGTCTCACGGTAACCCATGATTAATGCACGAATTGGGTAGTCTAGGAATCGGATTTTGCTTTGGTGGAAATCTAGATCGTAGTTTTGTTCTGGTGGATGTCTAGGTCTAGCTTGCTCGCGATGGGAGGGTTCTGATGTTCTTCGGTGAAGCCAGAACCGGCTACTGTGGTCTCTATTCCCGGTCGATATTGCTAGAATTTTGCTTTGCTTTTACTCTACCCTGCTTCGTTAAACCGCCATGCACGTGAAAGAGCATCTGTAGTGTGCAGTGTTTTCACTTACTCTCGCTCTTGTTCTTATCCTAAGCTTGTAGATCCGCTTGCGCTCATCCTCTGCATTTCGGCGGAAACGAAAAAGAGGAAGAGGAGCACTGCCAATTTGAAGCTTCCATCAATACCACCAACCCAAACTCCAGCCTGATCTTCCCTCGCGAATTCGGGATTAGAGACAACAAATTACTCTTAGTATCCTAACGTCAGCAGAACCAGGAGAGCAGCGGATTCTCGTTGAGCGTAGTGCCTAGATTGCCTATTGTGGTGTCTCTGGTGTTGATCAGTTTCGAGTGTAAACTTAGGAAGTATGCAGTGAGGCTGAAAGCTTGACCCCGCACCGGTCAATCACGCATGCAACTCCGCCTTGTAGCACGATAAGTCAAATCACTCTTCCTCGCTTTTCCTATTCCTTCATGAGTGTTTTAAGCCTTCCTACGATATCGCCTTGACAGATCATCTTCGCAGACGATGTCAATCAGTCGACTCTCAAACTCGATTGTATCGGGCACCAACGAGAACACGTTAGCCCTCGTCAACTTCAATATCGACTTTTCGCTCCTCAAGCTTGAAGCGCCTCGAGAATTTGCTGGCCTTGGGCTCTCCTTAACTCGACAACGTCGCGAACTAGCGGAAGACGGCCCCGTTCATCGGACCGCCCGTCGGTTGGGAGCACTGTTCGAGAGTATTACTCCTACTAGTCCAACCCTCATCCGTGCATATGGTTCAAGAGTCTCGGAGATTTCGCAGGAAATTGCGAAAGAAGATGCGTCACAAAGACACGGCGTCTTTGCAGAATGTGCTGGTGTCGACGGAACATCAGTGTGGGCTGCTGCGACATCCGGAAAGTCAGCTCTATCGCTTCATCTACTGGCCTGCATGCTGGCCCGATCTTGGTCAGGACCTGAAGCGACATCAATCTGGGTTGAAATTGTTGAAGAGCGAAAGAGGTCACTGAGGAAACAAATCAGCGATGGCTTGTACGACAGTTCGATTCAGCTCGGCCTAGCGATATCGGAAGACATATCAAGGAGCGATCTTGCCCACTGGGACGCGTCTACGAGAGCCTGGCTTCAGGTTGCAGATGATAGCCAGGTTCGACGGCAAAAGCAACTCATGCTCATCATCAACAACATCAATATCCCAGTTAATCAAGGCAATGCCCAGCTGACGACGTACTCTCGGGTCATCGAAGCCTGGAAAACTAGTGTTGAAGCTCTCGAGAAGCTCTTTAACGGACAGTCACAAAGCATCTCCAAAGGCGCCGTACTGCTCGGGCTGGCTTCTTGGCATCTCTATCCGCGTCTGCTCGTTCTCGGCCATAAAATCACGGAAGTCGACTTCAAAGACGAAGCCATCAGCAATAGCGGACAGTTGACGGTAGGACTCCAGAGTCCAGATTCCAACAAAGATGAGGGAGTTTACTGGTCGCTTTCGCTCGCCCATCTCCGTTTCTATGGGGACCCAGTCAAAGTGACCAGCTTCACAACCCGGGATGCATCCAGATTGAGCATCAAAGAATTCCATCTATTAGTTTTGGGAAGCATCCTATCGGACTGGGGCAGTATACGCCCGACCGATTTCGAAGACGCTGCAAGATTCTTTGTAGCCCTCGACAAAAGCGTTTCCACAGCAATCAAGCGTCACCACGCGAACAGTATACCCGGGAACGACCCAGTCAGCATAGAAGAGCAGTATCTCAGCTGGGACTATGGTTGGATAAGACTCTTGGGGGAAGTTTGCGCCAAGTTTCTTTCTCTCAAGGATTCGGAAAAAACGATTGCAACCAGCATCATTGCTCTGGGCCATAGACGAGGTAATGAACTCCTCTCACGGGGCCATCTGCAAAGCCCACCGCCAATGATGGGGCTATATCATTCTTGGATCCAATATGTGCTGAGATATTCCATGATCAAGGATAGCCTAGGTGGCATCGATATGATGAGATATATTGCGGAAAAACTGGGACTGAGCCATGATCAGTGCCTGATCATGACAAAAACTCCAGGGAAATACATCACGGCAGTACCACACGAAGAAGTTGTCGCCCAAGACGGCTCCACTCGTGTTTATCATGTCAGCTGGCATAGAACCTCGGAGTACGACGCATCCTCCTGCAATTGCGACTCTCAAGGTCTGTCTTGCCACGTTGAAAGATGTTTCTGCGTACAGAATAATCGTATTTGCACGTTAACATGTCACGCAAAGGAGAAGGCGCGCCGTCAATGTGAGGAACTTGCCTTATCGTCCGAAGAATCTACGGAAGAGAAAACGACGGGAGGTCACCATAAGTTGGGAATCAAAACATTTCACTACCACAATGAGCAGCTTGCGGCGCCATGGGATTCCGCTATTAAAATCGTTCGAAAAGCATCTACTTCTCAACAAACCTTGGCGAACAAGTTACCTTCTCCTTATCACCCGCTGAATCGCCACCCGCTCAGTCGACGCCTCTGTAGCTGCTTCTACAATGGTAACATGAAGCCAGCCTTTACACGGATTGCTGGGATTGGTGATTATATTGGCCTTTATGTTCGCAACAATAGCCAAAATGACATGAGGGCCGTTCAAAGAGCTATTAGAAGAGTACCAAAAGAGCAATTGAGTTCGATCAAAGAAGTCACTGAAATGCTGGAATCAGAAACAATATCGCCGAACTCACTGCTGGAATATCTGAACAGCTTGTACCAGGTCAAACAGATCGATTTACCGACTTTTGGCCGCGATATCACTATCACGACCTACGATGTTGGACGCTACCTTCGCTCCCTCCATGCTGTTTCTCTGGCAACCGAAACATACAGCGACCTTCCCGGCTCAACAATCAGCCTACAGCTGATCTACTTGCCGCTACATGAGGCAAAGTGGTTGCCCTACTCAAGAACCCAATCTCTCACACGTCAACAAAAGTTTGCTTGCATCGCAATGTTTGAATCAGGTTCCTACAATGTCGAACCCGGAGACTTGATCGACGTGATTGCCGTCTCTTCTCGCAACAGTATTTTCGTCTCTAGGCTACTTCTGGAAGACCCCTCGTCCCTCGAACAGATGGAATCCATCACCAGAGTGGTAGGTAATGTTGGGAGAACAGGGATGGTCTTCATGGTTGTCCCACCGACTCCCAGACTGCGCAAGGTCGAGTTGGACGACTATCGACTAGTGACGCACGCGCCTTTCGATGGCAAACGGGAGAATAGCTTCCAAGCTACCTCGCTGCACCTGCGCTTCACGGAATTCGAAATGCCTTTCAATGTTGGCCAGCGTGGCGCAATCGACAAGGACCTCTGTCTTGTCGAAACACTGGTTCAAGTGTTTGACCGCGAGAAGTGGGTTGCTGACCTGGACATCCTGCCTTTGTTTGACAAGTTCACCGATCTCATTCGTCGTAACAACGTCAAATGTACCGGATGCTCCACTTCCCGTGGAATCCCTCGCCCACTACGTTCAATTGATAATTGGGAGGAGCTTCTAGATACGGGCGACAGTCTGGGGACACTGGAAGTTGGGGTTCTCCGGGCCAATGATAATTGGCTTGCCCGGCTTGCCGCAGCTTGTGTATCGTTGCAGAAGGGCTATCGCACCGTCATCAATCCTCCATGGGAAGTGTGCTGGCATTGTTCTTGTCGACAAGATTGGTCATGGGAGCCTGACATTGTGCTCAACCAACAGACGAAGTCTCATCATGGGTTCAGCGACAATCAAGACTCCGATTCAGACACTGAGGTTCTATCGGATTCGGCCAATTCAATTGTAGCGGCAGGCGATGAAAAGGAAGAGCAACTAGAAGAGGACATTGTTCGTGATGGGGTGCACGAGGCGGACGAGGCTGATGGAGTTGATGACATCTATGAGGCTCTTGGTGTTGATGTCGATGATGATGCTGAGTATGCATCGGATGATACTACGATACCATTCGGGCACTCGGATGAAGAGGACATGTCCGAAAGAGTCCTACCACAGATTTTCATCATGTAAACATCCAATGGTGGATTGTAGATTTCCTTTTGGGAAGGCGACGCAACTGTACACTATACCCGTAGTCTAGAATTTTTGCTTTGCTATTCATCTACTCTGCTTAACTGCTATATCCGAAAAGAGAATTCAAGAGTCTCAATTATAACATTTTTTCTCGTATGCAGACTAACTACTATCTGAAATACTTTTAGCTATATTTTCCACGTCACAAAAACAGCAATTGTCCAATCTCAGCACTCGAAACATGATACGCTTTCGGAGCATCGGCCAATTCTGTGTTGGATGTGGCACACTGCCTTGCATAGATATTGCATGATGAACTGGACGCTAATTGGTCTTGACGCTTCGAGAAAATTTGAGCTCTTGAGGCGCGAGCGATTGCGTAAGACATAAAGCATTAAATTGAACGCCGTAAAAGCTAATGGTAGAGGAATAACAGCCTGGATGCAAGGAGTAAAGACAAAAGCGGCGCCGCGCATACATACTAGTCATCCTGCGTGCCAAAAGTATTGAGACCATGGCGCTACCTGGAATGCTGAGTCCGGTAGATGGGAAATGTCCATAAAGCTCTCAATGATGATGTAGACGCGACTGGCAGCATATACAATCAGCAGTCCGTAAACAGCTATTGCAAGAGCCACTTCCAAGAAGGAAACGAAAGTGTTCGCGCTAGCAATAACCATCAGTGCGACCAACGGGCCGCCCAAACCAATGACTATACCAGAGATCTTCCACAGCAAAGCTTCTGTGATTGTGCGGAACTGATGTTGCCACGCGATGAGATGAATCCCTGCGTAGAAGAGACTAGCAAGTGATATGCTAAGCATTACGGAATTCTCGCTCAAATCATGCCGAATGTTTCGATCAGAGGTGTTTGTAATACGATCCTGTACTAGTCGAAGGTCAATGGGTATCCTCGCATCCACTTCCAATGAATTTGGGTGTGCTCTTGCAAATTCTCCGGCAAGGCGCAAGCATTTGACATCAATGGGTTGGAATAGCAGCCTGCTGGAGCCAATATTCTGGAACTCTCCATCATCTGTACATTCCCCGATGAGAAGATCCAGACTGCCATCGCTGTTGAGACCCTTTCTGGGGGAAAGTGGGAGGTCTCGCGCCATATTGAGTCTCTGTTCAATAGAACGGGCGTGGTGGCGGTACTTGTAGAAAGATCTCATACAGATATAACCGCTGATGCCATGAGACTCTTGTCCGCGGATCAATGTCGGCTCCTCGATGTCTAAAGGCTTACTCCACCACAGCATGTAGATGAGTAAAGCGCACAGGGCATGAGCTAAAGTGTTGAGCTCGAGGAGCGAGACAGCGAGATGTTGCTTCCAACGTGAAAAGCATTGGGCGCAGAACCACGCAGCTTGCAAACAGACGAATCCCTTGACGAGCCCGCTTGATTTGCTCTTGTCCTTGATGGTCGCTTCGGAAATGTCCGGCACCAGCGAAGGTTTGAGTTTCAGCAGGAATGAGATTCCGTCTGGCGTTAAAATGAGGCGTCTTCGATGACCTGGAAGGAAGTTGTGGTCCACGCCGCGTGTATCGATAGCAAAGCCTCCCATTGCGGCGTACATAGAATGCGTTGGCGTCCACGGGTGTCGCTGCTGCTGTCTTGGATTGGTGCTACCATCGTAGTCATCGTCCTGGAGCTTTGCCATTGCCCTGCCGCAGCGTCAATATTGAGGCTGGCACCGTGACCACAACCAAACTCACACGATCGAAGTTATCTCTTCGTCTTCTTCATCTACAGCACAAGATCGAACCATGCGGAAGACTTTGTTGAGAGGCGCAAAATAAAGAAGGTCTATAGAGTGTTCGAATATCCTCTTAGGTGCAGACAGGCAGCGACTTTGCCAGCTCGGGGTATCTGACTGGTTAAAAGCCGTCCGGACTTCTAGCTCAAGCTTATTGGCCACTCGCCGTTGCCAGTATGCGCATAAGGCAACCTGGAGAGGAATTATCAGTACGATAAGCTGAGGAGCGACCGACAAAGTATCATTCTCTTCACTCACTACTTCTGGGGCGAACAGTGCAATGACCAGCCATTTCACTTTCCTCCAAAACTGTTGAGACTCTTTCTTGTACTCTGGAACGTTCAGATGTATGGCCGTCCACACACATAGGAACATCGTAGTAAGGCACGAGGATAGTATGCTGAACGTGCCGCGAGTCAGCGGCTCGGGTTTCCACGTGTGGAATTGTGCTCCCGTTGAGTTCGACATAGTTGCGTACAGTCTTGTAGAAGTTGGTCATCAGCCGTCATCGCGAGGGGCAGTGTGGCTTGGGCGAGAGGCTGCAGCTCCGTGCAGGGAGCTGTTGCCAATCGTATCTGGGTGGCGTTGTCGTCTTGCTGGCCTGCGGCGCTTAGCCTGCCAATAACTCTAGCCATACAAGCCAGCCCAAAGTGCCTGCATCTCCGTGGAGTGAGGCTGTATATCTGATCGGACGCTTCACAGTATCGCAAAATAACTAATTTCTGGATATCTTGGTACCAAAAACATAAAATTATATTGGACAAAGCAACAACTGTTGGCGACGGCGTTGTTCTAGTTCAGGTGTCGGCGGTTGTATCGTGCACGGACATGAGCTGACTAGAGCTCTTTGATTAGTAATGTGTGTCGACAACATCGATCGGTCTTTTGGAGACATCCTTCTTCACCTTGGCTCCGTGTACCCACAGAGACCCGTAACATGGAACATCCAAGCTACTTCACATGTCCGGGCATCAGGTAAAAATTCAGATAAAGAGACAAAACAACACGAGACAGAAGATACAAGATGTGGGTATTGGATCGATTTCCTTGTGCTGGCATATCGGTTGTGATTGTTTTGTCACTCGCTCTGGATGAATCTCGGATCAGTTTCTGATCTTCCGTCGAATCTCACCGTGGTGTCAGCATTCACTGTTTCCTTGTGCTTGTACTTGTTTGCCCGGTGAAAGCCATTACACTCGCTCACAATTTGTCCACCACGCCTGCCACTTGCCTCTCATCCGCCGTTGCAATGTCCCACCGGTGCTCTCCCGGCGACTTGAAACCCGAGGAAGTAGAGTTCGCACTTCCTTCTGGTCTTATCCCCTCCGGATATTCGAAACCCAGTGCAATCAGCGTGAGTCCGAACTTGATCTCCTCGCGGGACGTGTCGTAACGGAGACCAGAAGGTATGCATATATTGTCACACTGCAGTTGATGGTGCGAGTGTTGTGAGTGTTTGGAAAGGAGGTGGGGGTCTTCGTATGCGACTCGAAAATTCACGACGGGACGACGACGCAATCGTAGCAGTGTGATGTGAAAGAACTCTCGTATAATGGGCAGGTTGAATCCGGCAATTTTCCCTCGCCCGGTCATATTTGAGCGGAACTTTGCCGTGCCCAACGCGAGTGCGATCTTCGGCACTGGATCGGTCAATGACTGGTACTTGTCGGCGCATCGAGCCACTTCAAGCGCGACTTGAAGAGGAGCTAGGTAACAAGCCGTAGCTAAAGTGCAGAATACGGTGACGGGCCATGCCAGGCCTTGTAGCACCCACGCATGGTTCACTTCGGAGCGAAATTCTTTGGTGAGATGGAGGGAGGTGGCGTTAATGCCGGTTTCGTGGTAGAAGAGGCATTCCTTCTTAGTAAGAAGGTGCTTGAGGTGCTGTTCTCCTTTGTTGAGCTTGTCGTAGACTACGCGCCGAACGTCGATTGGGAGGTCGAGGAACCGGAACGGCCGCTGCGACGTAGGAGGCGGTTCGATATTGGGGGCATGTGTTGTCGTATTTGCATCGGCGACAGTGGTATTGTGCACGGCCTCATCCGTCACTGCATCGTTGTTTGCAGTGTCCTCCATGATTGTGGCGCGTCTCCAGGATAATTCCGGGTTTGTTGAAGTTGTTGCCTCGATGGCAGCGGCGGAGAGTAATTGCAGTGAAAAGAGTTAATACCTATGGACGCAAGTAGGTCGTTATATAGGTCGTTATATTTTGGAGAGTCCACGTGAGATCGCCACTAACGTTGGCTGCTGGTGAGCAGAGTGCCTAAAGGCATCTGTTTCACTGTCTAGGCAAGCAAGTGTACAACCTATAGATAGCTTTCATTTAGCTGTGAACATTAATCTAATTAACAGCCTTGCTCTATAATTTTTGATTCACATTCAAGCTATGGTTAAAACTTCTCAAATCTCTCGAGCAAACGGTGCTTTGTATGCGGAAACGCTGCACGCCGGGAATGTGCCTTCTTATGAAGCTCGATAATGGTTGCTCGACGAGTAAGTCTGATACACAACAGACCTCGGGGGTGTCGCTGTCAGGGACGTTAGCGACAGAAGTAGGACAACGGTGCATCGGACTTGCACAAACGGCCCAGGAAGATGGAGTAGGCTAGGTAACTGAGGCAAGATGCTGCCAACGATTTGGCGAAGGTGCACAGTTCCGAGGATGGATCGTGATAAGATGAGTATCACCGTTTGTTAGTGAGAGGAATTGCAGAGACTCGTGCGAAAGAACAGGAGTATTATGATTGATCAAAATGCACTATACATTAGCAGAGAAGATCAGTACTGCTTAATTATTTACCCGTAGAAACATTCACGGCTCCACATCATCAAGTTCCAAATTCCCACCACCATCATAACACCCTTACTAAATCTTTCTGTCAAAGAGTACAATCCGAAGTGTAGCCCATAAACAACTACTAGTACCCGCGTAACTATCGTAGCTACAAATGCAAATGGCATACCCAAAGTAAGGAGATTACTGTCCATTCTTGCTCTAATTGATGTGGGTTAGTAAAACGCTCACGTAGGAGGAATTTTACGAGCCCTTGTGAGAAAAATTGGGTGTCCGCTTGAAAGACAACTTGAAGGCCATCTGTATCACTGAATATGCCCATCAGCGTGTAAGAGGCATCCTCCTGACATCGATCCACTAAAGCTCAATTGGAGATCGTGGGCATTTGTAACATAAGAGCAGCGGCATCACTGAACGAGGCTAAACTGTTTATCTGAACAATAAACTCTAGTCTTGGAGAAACAAAGCAATCAAGATACACATACACATACTGAACATTAATTGTAACCATTTTGCTTCTCAATGGACAGCCCGGATTGCTTCCTCATATGTTGGTGGCGTTGAAAGACCTCCTGGCTGACTGCGTCTTGTAGTGTCCCGCTCCACGATACCTCGATGTTCAAACCCATTAGCCACACCCGTTGCGTTATCAAGAGTAAGAGGCAATTCTTCCCCGATACCCTTCGTATCTTCTATTTGCCGACCAGGACCTATCCCAGATGTGATGCGGACAGGGACTCGGAGCTGTACAAACAAAACTCGGCCTATCTGATTCTGATGTCGTTAGCAAAGTCTTCGATGTATGAGTGGAGAGATAGTTACCTTCGACCCACGACACTGGAATCCCATCATGATCTCCAGCTCATATCGGCGACCCAAATTACACCCCTCAAATGTCGGCACTACATCACCGGGCATTCGTTTTCCCTCCCATAGCTTTGGGTTAACCTCATGCTCCGTTCCCAACTCGTCTTCCTCGTCTTCATGGAAGATGCTGTGTCCGAGGTTACTCAGGCTTTGTATCGTCCAGCAGTTCATCGGTTCACTCGTCGCTGTCCCAGCCTGGATGTTTGTGTATCCCATCAAGAGCATCTGAAAACTCTGGAGATATAGGTCGTATGGAAGTGAGAACAGTTTTTTGACGCTGAGACGCATTGCGATTTCGCGATGGCGTGTAAGTGTAAATTCCGGGAGGAATGCTGCAGTGACCAGGATGTTTGCTGGCGGGCTGATAGTCGAGATCAAGTAGACATCTCTTGAAGACTCTTGGCTAGGGACTGATTCAGGGGGGCCGAGGATACTTGTTTGGATCGATTTCTTGCAAGGGAAGCTTTGCCGTGGCATTAGTGTAACGGAGAGCGATTGCGTGTCCATTGGCCAGACGTTGATGTTTACGCTCTGAGAATAGTCAGCATACTGGGAATACTAGAAGGATTCCCGACTAGCAAAGCTTACCTTCCGCGTCAAAGTTTTGAACATGCCTCGCACCGTGGTCACTGCAACGTCAACCCGGTACGAAATCTCAGCATCCTTGATAACATCCATCAAAGATGGTGGTAGAGTTTTTGACCGCCGAGAGCTGCTCTCTTTTAGATCGTCTCTATACTGCGACACGGGAGAGTTGGGTGGACATGTACAGCATTCCGGAAACCACGGTAACTTTACGGCGTCAGTAGGATTCAATATAGGATTGGGTTCAGCGAGTTGAGCTTGCCTTCAGACCAAAACGGAAGCTGTGATATCCAAATCTGAGAATTAGAGGCTCTGGGTGTGGGTTGTCCATGCCTGTGAGCCATGGAACGATGACCTGGGATTCATGCACAAACTAGTCCGATGGTTAGCTTGTCGCCATTCGCGTTTCCTTCGACAGCTCCCTTGCTTACACGATGCTTCTCTTTCTCCTTCCGACTTATCAAAAGCCCCGTCTTCTTTGTTAACGCTGAAGCACTTTCTCCGATCAAAGTCGCAGTAATGTTCGACACTACGGATGTGTTCGGGCAATAGATGTGGATGTTACCGAAGACTGTCTCGCCGTTGGTGAAGATAGTTTCTTCGTGATCGAATTCGATTGAGACATTCATGTCTGATACAGCTAGGCTTAGCCAATGATACGCGTGCGTAGAAGAGAAGGAATTCGAGCAGTAGCACGTGACAGTCTATAGTCGAGTAGGAGCGATAAAGATTTGAACTTGAGAGTGGACTAGACTGAATCATATACAATACTCATGAAGCACCAAGCTACCTAATCTATACTTCCCAGTGCACTGTCTTCTCTTCAGTCGACAAAATTTCACGCCGCGATGCCTCGCCTGACTTCGAAACTCCCAGCTATTTTTAGTCGGCAAGCCAAGACTCTTAGTCGCTCCAAGTACCGCAACCCAACGGGCCTTCCGACGCAGCTGAATGGTGCTCGACAGTGGACCACTTCCTTGTTGGGTCGGGGCTGATGAAGAGCGGTATGTTCGGCGCGGGTGGTCGCCGGGACAACACGTGATCTCTCAATTAGTCAACGAATCGATTCGGTCATTCCGGGCGGGGATGATGATGTATTACAAAGTTTCGAGAACGAACACTTACAGTGTCAATGACGTTGAAGATCTGTCACTAGTATGGATTTGACTCGATCACATCTGCAACAAAGGCAGACTTTGTGAGTCCGTGGACCGGACGCGAAGACTAGCAACTCTAAGTGTCTCGTTGAAGAACACCAAAGACCCCATGAAGAGTCATCATCATTGACTAGTATCAAAGTACGAGAAGTCCGCATCTAGCCAATCTAGAGTAGGTTGAACATCGAAAAGCCCCCAATCTGGACCGACCATCCCAGGCATGATCGCCGTACTAGTCGGAGCAAGCGCATTTGTAGATATCTGCTGAGAATCGAAACCCTCTACACCATCCAAAAACCCGAGTTGGGCATCCACTGTCTGTGTAGGAGGTTGTGAGGTAAGAGCGTAATTACTCGCGTACTCGATAGGCTGCGCTTGTTCGTCGAATCTCAACCCTGGACTTTTGCTCGTCCTTGTCTCTACTATTAATCTTTCGCAGAGGTCGAGAAAGGATGTAAACAAGGTCTGCAGTTTAGCAATCGAAGTGCTCAGGTCCACGAGGCCATCGAGTAGTGAGGCGACAAGCTTCAAGGTCCGGAAATCTTGCTCGTTGGAAGTTGCAACGATATTGCAGAACAAGACGAAGAACGGCGTTAGTGGATGGTAGAGTACGGTCCTGGAGATATTAGTCGTCATTCAGCGCGACCATGGGAGGATACGCACCAGTGCATATACGCAACATGAGATCGAATATCAGTGATGGACAATGACGCTTCTTGGATTGCTCTCAGAGTTGTCATCGCCATGCGCGCAGACTCCAAACAATCGTTGTCGATGTACGGCTGAGCTGGCAAGCAGATCTGCCGTGATCGCAAGATAGACGTTCGTAGTGAATGGTACGAGAACTGGATCGTGTTTAGTTCGCTCCCAATATGTAAACCGCTCCACGAGTCTGAAGGTCCGTGCAGCTAGACGTGGTGAGCATTTTTTCAATACTTGCTATGACCAACATACCTCAACTATCCGAGCGTGTACGCGCTCCAGCCGCTCAAGAAGATCGTGAACGACATATTCAACTCTCGACAAAAGAGACTTATTGTTCGATATCTTGACTGGGTGAAGCTCCGAAATGAATTTAGCTTGAATCGGAACGAAGTTCAGGTAAGTGGATAGTAGCGATGACATGGAGTTATTGAGTGGTGATGAGAATGCTGCATCAAGTCCGTTATCCTCGAGTAAACAGCGACTTCTTCCAAGCATCATGGAGTAGTTCTTGTCCAATATGTGGCACCACACATAACAAAAGTACAGTGCCTCGTCGTCTTCATTGTCGGTCTGGCAGGCTTTGACCTGTGCTTCAAGGCCAAGATCTTCGCAAGTTTTGCATGCAGCGGAGATGAATGCCCAGCAATGTGTCGAATCCCCAGTACCTTGAGCGATAAATGCCTTGAATGGTTACCATTAGTAATGGACCAGCTCTGTAGTGCGGTGAACTTACGCTGCAAAGAAGTGACTGCAAAAAAAGAAGAGAAGGCTCAGAGAGCAAATGTATGCGTGCCATAGCCAGCTGGGCACTGCTTAAATACTTCGCAGCACATCCACGCATACCCTCTGTGACCTCATCCGGACTACTTTCAGACAGTACAGTGTTGATGAACTTGAATGCTGCAGAGTTGACGCATATTGAGTAAAGTAGTAGGGTTTCTGGGCTGCCTGTCAGGTTGATCAACGCAAGACCCATACTTTTCAATGACTTTGGCGATACGTGCTTGAAGTAGTCTAAAACATGAGGACCGAAGGTCTTTCTTTCGAGTCCTGTGACCACTTAGCAAAGATGTAGAGCACAGGTATCAACGGCTTCGTACCATGCAGCATCCAGCACAAGAGTTCAATTGATGGAAAGGTGATATTCTCCAATACGTTGACGACGCGTGTACTACGAGCTCCCGAGACATCTGAAGGTTTTGTGACCCGCGACAGATGGTTCACGAACGACATCGCAGCGTTCAGCACAGCCAACCTTTCCGCGGGCATGTTTATTCCAGAGCTGATCTCCTGGCGAATAAAGTCATGGGCCTCGAGAATGGAAGGAGACTGAGGCATGCTTGGAGAAGGAGTAGAAGGCGATTGAGAGACGCTGACTTCATATCGTCGGCTGCTCTTCTGTACCGGTGCCGATGCTGCGTTGGTGACTCTTCGACGTTTGGATACGCTCCGCGGTTGTCGAATAGTAGGCGGTGTGCGAATGCATTGTATGTTGCCGTCGATGCAGTTGCCGCAAGGATCATCGCGATCGCATTTGACCTAGTGTTGCGTTGGCGAATGTGCTTTTGAACTGAAGCAACTGGCTACATACCTTCCGCAGTTTACAGGTGTCGCACTATTGGAAAATAAGCCGGAAACCGTGATTCTTGCGGGTCGTATCACTCACCACCACGTTTTGTTGAAGTGACGTCATGACTGCCGCAAAGTATGGCAGTGTTCGTGGGTGAGCAACGGTGAATCGTTGACATTACAAACGCGAAAACTCTGCAGACCGTCGAGATGTCGCAGTTGACGCCTATCCTCAGCTGGAGCTTAGAACAGATTGCTTTTGGACATGCTGAATGCAACGACCGAAGTCTTTGGCCTTTTTGCGTTGCTCTGGGGCCGAATAAAAACGGGCTGAATGAAATCGTCACGACCAAACTTCGAAAAGGTAGCGGCTGTGCAAATCTTGGCGACTTGTTCACAGCCACTGCTTCAGCCACTGCACAGGCCACGGAGAGACGGCTGCATTGGCTGAAAGTATCAATAGAAATCTTGAGTGGCCAAAGCCAACCAACTGTTCGAAGAGTTAGAACAGAGACGTTGTTGTATAATAGTAGGGTGTATAGTTGATTCATCGCGAGACGTTTCGAAAGTCTTCTCAAAGCTAACACATTAGTGCTATTTCAGTTAGTCTGGTCAGATTGATGGCGAGAAGAGCACCGGATATACCGCAGATATCGTTGGCTGACAGGGCTCCGCGCCCGACATTCAGCGTACGATGGGGTCATTTCCGGCACGTGTTTCACGCTTATATTGATCTGCAACGATGCTGGTCTAAAAGAACAAGACATAAACACGATATGCATGCTAAGCATCTTCACCATAGCGAATTAGAATGTTATCTCCCCTGGTACAAGGCAGTATGAGAAAGCGCCATGAGTCACCCTGTTGAATTATTTTATTTAGAGCGACTGCTCGTACAAGCCACCTAGAACGCGCGACAGCTGATCTGAAACGCTCGCAGTCATATAATTACAGTAACTATAGTCTCTCGATTCGCGTCCTTGCTCCCATCCGGCTACGTCAATGCACCATTTTCGTAGTGTCACAGGTGAACATTGGAGTCACCACGCAATCTCACCCTACGTTTGACATCTACCGTTTAGTGAGGAAAAACACAATACTGGTTCTGCCTAAGAACCAAAGAAACCCAAAGAACCGGATAACGGAGAGGATGGCGGTGGCGTACAAAAGAATCCTGAAATACTTCGGAGTCCTGGTTGTCGCAGCATTTCCAACGCCAATAGTGCTGAAGTCGTCGCTTGTAACGCCAATAACGAGGAGAATGTTCGAAAGCAACCACGAATAGACCAAACCTGTACGGAAAGACTTGTACGAATCCTCGGCGTCCTTCTTTTCCGGCTTTCCCTCGTCTGTCTTGCTCATCGGTGTAAGCGCTCTACGCACAACCTTTTCAAACTTGCTGTCGATGTCTTCCTGTTCCTGCTCAATTTCTTCAACAACCGCATCGCTCCCGCCCTTGATGATGTTCGCAGAGGGCAGCGACTCGGCAATATCTGAGCCTTTGGTGCCCCAAGAGACGTCATGCCAGTTGTTGAACGAATATACCATCAAAACGTTGATGTAGGTCGACATGAGAATGAGGTACTGCGGGAATGAATGGAACATGTGCCAAGGATCCAGATAAAGGAAGGAGGCGATGAAGTTTAACCCGTAGATGGTGATAAGCGCAATTAGAATGAGCCCCGCCACGCCCGTGCTGCCGCCGAAGAAACTGTCGAAGAATGCCTTGCCGGACTCGAAAGAAATTTGGTCGCCGATTGGTTTGGTGCTGAAAGCCCGATAGACGAGGTATGTGGTCAAGACGAGGATGTATGCTTGAATGAGGCCAAAAACGATGAACGAGGCCATATAGCTGTGCCTGGACCCCTTCGGCCTATTTCCTAGTGCGAGAATGAACTGCAAAATCAGGAAGGCAAGGTAGATATATCCCATTACCACGTTAAAGATTGGAGTGATCTTGTCGCCGAATGGCCAGCCATGGTACTCTGCCTCCGGTTGGGGGGTGCCGACTAGTGTCATGATGACAGTTGTTGTGAGGTAAAACGATGCGAGAGAAAACCAGGTGAACACAACGTTGGTAACGTTGTATATGAGCTGGATGTGGAGGAAAAAGAGTCGAATGATTCCATGTCCTGAGTGGTACAATCTCCCGAAATGCATGATGGAGTAGAGTGACGCGGCAAAGGATCCATTAAGCCATCTTCGGCGCTGGCCAATAAACTCGGCAACGCCATCAGGTACGTCGGTCTCGCCTTTGGAAGCTTTGACGTATGAAAGGTGCCTGTAAACACATCTGAATCAGTGGAGGCCTTTGCGTTCATTCTGCATGTAGATAACACGTACCATTTTTGACCGGCTTTTGCGACAAGCTCGAAGCATAAGATACGGTCTTCTGCTAGGAACATGTTCTTCTTGAAGATGTTCATTCCGTCAATACCCTTTTTACCCAGTGTTTTCGAAAGCGTGTGATCGCCGTGGAAATACTGTTCCAACGGCCGGCCCATGATAGCTCGAAAGCGATAAGCTGAAAATGCGCCCGGAAGAACACTAACGTACCCGAAAGCGCTTTCTAAAGGTTTATCAAGAACGTTGGAGATTTTGTATTCAAAGTTCTGAATCGCAATCAGCGGGTTCAGCAGCGCCTTGCCTCCCTCCAGCATAGCGTGGATCTCGCCACATGCTCCACCCAAGTCTTTGTCGTTGTAGAAAGCCTGCCATAGCGAAAGTAAAGAACGAGGTCCCGGTTTCGTGCCGGCGTCAATGAGAATTGCGACCTCTGGGTTCAAGATGCGGCCAAAAGCATTGAAAAGCCAGCGATGGGAGTTGATCTTCTTGCTGTTCTTCTGCTTCAGACAGAACATGAGCTGCACTGGTGGCAGGTTGTCTGGACTTTCGTTGTTATCGGGGCGGATCAGTTGGTGGTCTGGTGTGACAGAGACTTGACTGGTATACTCAAAAATGTGCGCAACCGTCTCCTTTCCGTTTACATCCTTTTTGAGAATACCATCTTGGTAGATGCCGACCGTTGCAAGGAGATCAAAAACATCCTTATCGACGTTGTCCAGCCCATCAAATATCAGACAAACGACAATCTTCTGCCAGGCAGGGCCACCCATGTTCCAGAATTCCGATTTTTTGAGATTCACAATCTCTCGAATATTTCGCATCGTATGATGAAGTGTCCGGGCTAGAAGAACCTTGTCCTCATTATAATACGTGATAGCAATGAGCAGTTCGGTATGCCGATTATACATTCGAGGGCGTAGATTGAAGCCGTTCTTGAGCGTAAAGTCGTTCGGGTCGCAGGTAGCGGCAGTGTAGCGCATTCTTGTGAACTCTTCGTCATACGCGCCCTCCGCGTTACGGTAGCGCGGCTCGATGGCATTCTGGACCGCGCTAGGAACAGGGTAGTCAATGCTGAGGATCGAACCTTGAACCAGTTTGATTTTGCGTGTCTTGGAACGCTTAATGCCGTTTCCACCTGGGCCTACACTTTGCTGGCGTTGCCTCTGAACCCAGCTATTATCCGACCTGCTGAGGCTCGGAGCTGATGCGAGTCCACCTGCATCGTAGAGGTTGTTCTGCTCGAAACCATTGTAACCATCTTGTTCAGGACTCGCGGGATGCACTGGCTGGTACAAATCATGAGAAAGGTACATAGAAGGCGGAACCGCGGTATCGTATTGGTCCGGATCGTGACCTGAAGTGGGCGCATTATCAAGCAGGCCTTGGTCGGCTTCGTCCTGCTCTGGATGACGATGATACTGGAGCTATACGACCAGTTAATCAGCGTTGGCGCTACTATGATTTGCACACCAATGCTTACAGTCGGTGTCGCAGGCAGGTCCTGAAGCTGGTGTCCGCGTTCATAGATTGTATCCTCTTTGTTGAAGGCCATAATATGCGATTCCAAACGAATACGGTGAACAGCTTTTGTGAGAGCACACTGAGTAGAGAAAGAGAACAGAGTGGAAAAGGAAAGTACAGTGGAGAAAGAGGGAACGCGTGAACGAGTGTACCGTCAAATTCAAAGCAAGTACAAGTTGATGGTGAGCGTTGCTCAACGTCTGGAGAAATTAGGGAAAGGTAGAAGTGGTAGCGGAAAGCTGTGGCAGGATGCGCGATGGTAAGGTCGTCAAGTCGGACTCATGTCGGAAGGTCGACTGCCCGCTACAGACTATTGATCGAGCACAGCCTGCAAACCCCCATTTACTGAATCCTTTCATCTCTTTCCTCCTCACAGCGTTGCATTTCAACCCAGTCTAACCTGATATGGTCGGCGTTGAAGCGCCAAGAGTTCGCCGAATACCAGAAATCGCCGACCGGCTCCGGCTGAAAATAGAACCCATTCACAGCAAATTGAGAAATCACAGAGCGGCTCGAGGCGCATACAACCTGAGTGAGGCAAATCTGGTTTCAACTCTCAGGAGGTGACACAGAATAAAACAATTGCAGTGCGATTGAGTAGGATCTCCAATCTCATGTTAGAGCAAGTGGGCATTAGGCTAAAATTCACTGCTCACTGCTCAACATGAGCGACATGCGTTGATCTGGATGATATCGTACCATCGCTTCCTTAGCATCAAACAGTGTAGTGACCAAGCTCGGATTGGAGATAGTACAAGTGTGCTGGGCTGAAGAGATGATCGTGGGCAACGCCTCTACACGGCCGGAATGGTTTGGCCAGGCTGATGGCCTTCAATATTGAAACCATCACTCAACTGGCATTGGACTTGCTTTAGACTCTTCCGGGAGAGATTCACGGACGAAGGTTATATCTGGGACGATGGACAGCGGTCGTTCGCTTTCGATTCCGCACAACTGGCTTTGGCTATACTGTACTGAACGGCAGAACACGTCAAGCTTCTACTCCGTTGTAGGCCCTATCTTTCATTTTTGTGCGGACCTTCTCGTACTGCCAGCGATCCAGCCTGCCCACTTCGCGAACACATCAACAAATAATTACCTTGTCCCCTTTGCTGAACCGAGCGGGCGCGGTGACAAGAGGAAAAGCATCGGACTCCCCGTCTTCCGCCCATTCCTTGAGTACTGTGATATACTTAACGAGTTGTAGAAGTATCGGTAGATCCAGTTGATGTAGGATTCGTCGACCTTGTTGATTTGGGCTAACGTCTCTCCGTAGTGCTTTCCGGAGCGCATGGTGTAGTGGCGATAGGGCCCCACTTACACGATGCCGGGCTTGAAATATTCGATTTTCGGGGTCGAAGCGGGATGAAACGCCTATAGGCCTGGGCTGTTATGGTCTCGATTGTGGTGGTCGGGGGTTTTGAGGTTCGCGGTGATCGTCAGAGGTGCGTGTTCGCGACCCTCTATTGCGTCGGTTATTGTTGCGAGTCATCCGGGTCCGGGTTTCTTCCTATCGCAGCTGAGAAAGCTGGGGTATTAACTCTATTAAATAACACTGTATAAGAACTCAGTAACGATCCTCTCGCGCAAGCAGTAAAGCGTACGCCTAGTTGGTGGAGCCGTAAAGGAGGGGTGTTGAACGTTGGTCCGTTGATCCACCACAATCACAGTTGATGAGTAGGCAGCAGGAACGTGATCGCTACCAGAGGCTTGACGGCCACATAAAGCGGCTAGATTGTTGCGAGTTATGATGGCCGTATCGTCGAAATGGGCTATCGCAGAACGGTTTCGGAGATGTGGTTTCGACGATGAATGGTGAAAAGGGTGGAACTCGAATAGTCCTAGTCCATCTCGTTGAGCATTGATGAATCGTGGGCTAGAGTAGAAGAAGGTGATAATGGTCAGAAGGAGCGGGGAAAGTGGTAGAAAAGCACTAATGAATTAGATGCGACCCTGGCGAAGTGCTCACCGTTACTGGAGATATGAGAAGATGTCGAATAACTCAAGAGGTGACGCGCAAGGCAAAACCCGGGGTCGTGCATAAGATTCCTGATCCCAAATGCAAGGTAGCCCGCTCCCAATGCGATTCCATGTGATTCCTCCATGGAACGGGCACCTCGCGGAGAGGTCGAGACGCTCAGCAAGCAAACAGAAAACATGACTTATGACCCAAATTCCAAGATACAACACCGGCTTTCGACAGAATTTTATGCTTCTAATTCGATCGACCGCTTCAGTGGTCGCTTATAGGTTGGGGTGGCTCATCATGATCGACAGCTTGATCCTTGGTAAAAGTCCCAGGAAAGAGCCGTTCCAAGGCTTCGTTCTGTGAAGCGACCTCCCATGTGACACCCAGTTCGTCGAGTCGAACCTTCCAATCCCCCAGCTGGTCCTCAAGCACCGCACGCTCTATATGCCGCGCAGTCAGGATCTTGATTTGATGGGCGACGATCAGCCCTCCTCGCTCAGCGTTCTTCAATAAAGCAGCGCTGGACCAAATGTCGTAGTTTCCTCCGGACAGTGCGGAACGAGGCCGAGAGATACTAACGTGTACTCGAAAAAGTACATTGACGCTACTGGTATGCCGCAATCTAAGAAGGGTCCACTCCATGAAATTATGCACATGTCGTGCCTTTACCCAAGGTACTTCGTGTCGATGGCGTGTTAATGTCTTGTTTAGCTGCAAAGCAAGGTGCTTGGTCTCGGTCTTGAGAAGAGCCTCGTCGATTTTGTGTTTGGTACTGCTCGAGCTAGAGCCAGCCTTCAGAAGCCAATTCGTATCTTGACGATGTGCACTCTGGAGAGAATGAAGAAGAATCTTGAAGAGCCTTGCATCTGCCGACTGACCCACAAGAGCAGGAGTGCAGTGAAGATTGACCCGACGTAAGCCGTCTTCTGCCTCGGATTTGATCGTTCGTGAAGCTTGCAGCAACGAGGTAGGAACGACGTGTGTAGCCCAGCGGCCGGAAAGATCGCCAAATTTAGCCTGTAGGTATCTGGGGAAGACGCTCGGATATTTGACCAGGTAGAGGTACGAGTAGACTTCGGAGCGAAGCTCAGGCGGAAGTTGCATGAAGGGGAATGATATGTCGTTCGTTGAACTCATTGTGGATTCCGATAGGGAGATGGAGGCTTATGTATCGGAGTTTGAGATTATCGAGCAGACTTCATTATGTGTTTGGAGGGAGGAAGCCTGAATGACAGCACTCGAGCGTTAGACGTGGCTTGGCACATGTCCTAAAATAGTCTAGCGCAGATCTCCCGCAGTGCACCCTGACAACGTGCGGGAGCTTCACTAACAACTCCACACGTTCACTGCCCCCTCGCACGCCGATTGCGCCTCCTCCGCCATGCTTTCCGGCATTCTCATCTTCAACCAAAAAGGCGAGAACCTCATCTTCCGTGCCTTCCGCAACGACTGCCGCCCCCGCCTCGCCGACGTCTTCCGCATCCAGGTTATCTCCAATGCGCAGGTGCGCTCGCCCATCCTCACCCTCGGCTCCACCACCTTCAGCCATGTCAAGCACGAGAACATATACTTAGTCGCCGTCACGAAGAGCAATGCGAACGCGGCGCTGGTATTTGAGTTCATATACCGCATGATTGGGTTGGGGAAGGCATATTTTGGGAAATTCGATGAGGAGGCTGTGAAGAACAATTTTGTGCTGGTGTATGAGCTGCTGGATGAGATTTTGGACTTTGGCTATCCCCAGAACACGGAGACGGACACGCTTAAGATGTACATTACGACTGAGGGTGTCAAGTCAGAGCGGGCCATGGTACGATCAACCTCCGTGAACGGCGATTCGGAATCAATTGCTAATGTACCCGTAGGAGGACTCCTCCAAGATCACAATGCAAGCCACCGGCGCACTCTCGTGGCGGCGAGCTGACATCAAGTACCGAAAGAACGAGGCCTTCGTCGACGTAATCGAAGATGTCAACCTACTCATGTCTGCGACAGGGACGGTTCTTCGGGCAGACGTCAACGGACAAATCATAATGCGCGCATACCTATCAGGCACACCAGAATGCAAATTTGGGCTCAACGATCGGTTAACGCTCGGCGAAGACAACCTACAAGGGCCGTCAGGCAATAGAGCGGGCGCGAAGGCTACACGAGCGGCGGCAGGGAGTGTGACATTGGAGGACTGCCAGTTCCACCAATGCGTCAAGTTGGGAAAGTTCGATACGGATAGGATAATATCCTTCATTCCGCCGGACGGAGAGTTCGAATTAATGCGATACCGGGCGACCGAGAACGTCAATCTGCCGTTCAAGGTGCACGCCATCGTGAACGAAGTCGGCAAGACGAAGGTGGAATACAGCATTGCGATTCGCGCAAATTACGGCTCAAAGCTTTTCGCGACTAATGTCGTCGTACGGATACCGACCCCCCTGAACACCGCGCGAATCACCGAGCGGACGTCGCAGGGCAAGGCAAAGTACGAGCCGGAGGCAAACAACATTGTGTGGAAGATTCCACGGTTCACGGGGCAAAGCGAGTACGTCCTTAGCGCAGAGGCGAGCTTGACGAGCATGACGAACCAGAAGGCGTGGTCAAGACCGCCGCTAAGCCTGAGCTTCTCACTGCTCATGTTCACGAGTTCAGGGCTGCTCGTACGCTATCTTAAAGTGTTTGAGAAGAGCAACTACAGCAGCGTGAAGTGGGTGCGGTATATGACCAGGGCCGGTAATTATGAGATAAGGTAAGTCCATGCCACTAGAGCTGGCGATAAACACTAACCTCCACTTAGATTCTAAAAGGAATGTACACACCAGAAGGTGTACATATAAATGCATCACAGGCGTTCAAAGGATAAGCCGCAAGATATCCAGGGTCAGCGGAACCTGTAAAAATACGTATCTGTAACACAGAACCCTACGCGGGGACAAAACTCGATAGACTTCGTTCTGTCTACTTCTTTTCATCTTCTACACTGCTACGAGAGCCATGATCGTTTCGCCGCTCACAATGGTAACCGCTAGACCAGTGACACGCCGGTACTCGGTAACAATCCACAGCCAACAGTTCACTTTAGCCTTTCACTTGCTTCTCAATAAGGGTTGCCCACGACTTTGATCCCGTCTCGTGTGTCACTGAACTTGCCCAACGGGTGTTGTTATCACAGCTTTCGAGGCGGCGGTTGGCCTTCGATGTTCCGCAACACGTCGTGTCCGGAGCACAGTGACATTTGCGGCCACATGTAGTAACGTCGACACATAGTTTCCCCTCATCTGTACACCTAAACAGCGCGTGAAAAGCCACCTTATTTCCCCAAGTCTCGATAAACAGTACAACTACATTTTCCCACTCCTACAATGGAGCCTTGCACCGCAATTGGTCTCGCGACAAACATCGTGCAGTTGATTGATATTGGTGGCAAAATCGCGAACACCGTCAAAGAGATCCGCCGATCGGCCAATGGCCTCTCGAAGGAAACAGAGCCGTATCTCAGCCATGCCAATTTGGTCCGGAGCGACCTCGTTCGCCTCATCGAAAACGAAGAACTGATTAAAGATGACGAGAATTTTCGAAGACACATTACGGACCTGCGCAGTTACGTCGATGCATATACTGAAGAACTAGCGAAGTTGCGGGTCAGGAACCTTCAGAGCTCCATACAGCCATGGAAGATGGCGTTAAAGGCGTGGTGGCTGAAAGACAGTTTGGAGAAGTCTGCCCAGAAGATCTGCCAGATGGGCGCTCAGGTTACGATGCATCTCGTTGCCGTGGGTGTGCCTCGCTTAAATGAGTCGAAATTCGATCAGTTGTTGGGCCAAGGAGAAGAGATTGGGACGGGATTATCGCAGCAGATGAGCGAGCTGCAAAACACGGTGAAAGAACTGGGTATGCCCCAGGAGAGCACAACCGCCATTGTACAGGCGACGGAGAAGTGGTTCTCTGACCAACAGGCTACCAAGATGCATCTGAAATGTCTTCGTGCGCTCTACTTCAGGCAATTACGCAGTCGGGAGGACAGTGTCAAGACTGCGCATCGCCAAACGTTCGAATGGATTTTCGACGAAGCTGGTGATCGGAATGCAAAAGACTGTCCGACCGACACCCGGTTCCGTGACTGGCTTCGGTCCTGCGATGCGACCAAGAACATTTTTTGGGTCTACGGAAAACCAGGAGCGGGCAAGAGCACATTGACAAAGTTCTTGGTCCGACATGACCGTTTGAAGGAGTACCTCCCAAGTTGGGTTGGGACGCGAAGACTCATAGTAATCGAATACTTCTTTTGGAAAGCGGGATCCTACCTCGAGCGGTCACTGTCGGGGCTCCTAAGGTCGCTCCTTTACCAGATACTCAAGGATTGCCGCGATCTGATCGACCAATCTTTCGCTCACCACAGCGAGTGGATGATATGCGGCGACAAGTTCGAGTTTCCCAAGTCTGTAATGGTCGAAGCGCTGCGGAAAGTTCTTGGCTTGGTTCAGGAGAGAGAAGTCTGCCTTCTTGTCTTCATTGACGGATTGGACGAGTTCGACGACCGCGACGAATACACCGACACAGTGCGGAACGAGTGGGAATTGATCGAAATTTTGCGCGTCTTCTACGATTCACCTGCCATCAAGCTCTGTGTATCAAGTCGACCATGGCAATCTTTCAAAGAAGAGTTTGGGGGAGATGTCGGCCATTGCCTTCCCATCCATGAGTTGACCCGCAAAGACATCGAGGTTTGCATCTACGACATACTTGGCAACAATTCCAATTTCAGGCAATTAGTAAAGAAGGATCCAGAGTACGCAGCCCTGATCGAAGAGCTCATCGATGCTGCCAAAGGAGTATTTTTATGGGTGCATCTCGCGACACAAAACCTGCTGGAAGGTATCAAAAATGGGGACAAATTGTGGAACTTGCAGGAATGACTTCGGAAGCTGCCCAAGAGCCTGATCGGATTTTACGAGAAAATACTCTCTTCGGTCGCGGACGAGTATCAGAAGGACATCGCTCGGTCTCTACTCTTCATCTCTGACGATGAACGCGATTTACACTTCACATCTGCATTGTTCATGGTGAACGACCGAGAACGTGAACAGATCCTAGCATTGGAAACCCTAGACATGATCGAATGGAACCATGTCTTGTGGAGGACAGAAGGACGCCTTGTTGATCAATGTAAGGGCCTAGTCGAAGTCTTGCCCGCGAGAAAGTACGAGCGTGACGGGATGACCTCGGCAATAAAACAGAAGATGATCCTAAGTCGACAAGCTGCATTTGCGCATCGGACTATTTCCGACTTTCTGCAATCTGCCGATATCCGCACTCGACTTCTTCAGTGGGCGGAAATACCGTCAACACTACCGGACTTGAAATACCAAGTGTGGCACGCACACCTTCACGCAACGATGTGTCACTTCAGCCACTTTCCTGACCTCGATGATGAGCTGCGTAAAATTTTCGTGCATTCGTACAATTACTGCGTGCGAGCAATACGACAGATTGATAAAGAATCCCGTTTAGCGTATTGGGAGCGGCTCCGCAAGCTGATGACAAAACCCTGGGACACACCCAAGACGAATATCATATACGTTATCCGCAGTTCCTTTCCTTTCTGGGTGAAGCCGGCTGGGCAGGACGCCGGCGGCATTGCGTTCGCAGTGTACGCCGGGGTGCCGGCTCTCCTGCAACGGGGACTGGAGCAGCAATCTGAGCAGCACTCTGAACATGGAATGGCCGCCAGCACTCTATCCATAGAACTATACTGTGCAATGTTGCCGTGGTTCCGGCTACAAAAAGTCGAGCTTGCTGACGTGCTCGAAATTGTTGAGCTACTTCTGAGACACGGCGCGGACCCGAACGAAAAATATCCACAAACCGGGATGCAGTGGTGGTTAAGAGCATTTACTGTGCCTTGGGAGCAGTATTGTCAGCTCAATTTACATGGGCAGCATCGTTTTCAGGACAATGTGGAAGCCGATACCCTTGGGTGGAGCAGAAGTCTGCGAGGGCAGTTCCAAAGCCCGAAGTCTTAGATCTCAATCTGTGTTCCTTCGACACGGGGCAGATCCAAACGCTAGGATAAGAATTTTGCATGAACAAAATGGTACCATCAGAGTTTTGGTGGAGCAAAAAGCTATCGACGCACTCCGAGACATGTTCAGAGATCGTGATATCGAAAGACTTCTACTGGAGGCAACCGACGCCCAGTACAGTATAAGTGGGCTTGAAGAATTCCCTGGGGGCTCAAAATCATCTGAGGATGAAAAGGTCGGTTCTGGTTAATCCTGGGCAAATTGTGCATTGCTGGCGGGGAGTTGTACCGGACATACGCTACGATATCGAGAACATCGTTCCGTGCGCCTGACGAACGTATCGGCTTGACTTCACTGTTGGATAGTAGTATTAGACGAAGCTATCGACGAACAAAATTGCCCCAGAGTCGCGGCAAGTCCATGGGCTGGAAAGGATGGAGTTGCCTTGCAAGCTGTTGCTTGATACTGAGTACCAACGTTTCAACGGTCTAGCGGTGCTAACATTTTGTTTCTGATCTTACGATCAAATGCGTCGTTCTTTACTGTTCCCCGCAGATTGACTGAAATGGAATTTCACGCTACATTTACCTAGCACACTTGACTGATGTACAAGTCTCGGGGGACTACTTGTGAGTGTTGCGATGTGTGGCGTAAGAAACTATATTTACCTCACTTCATCGCGACCGATTTGCCGTTTACAAGCAACGCTTGATTCGCCACTGCCGGTCTGAAGACAGGCGCATTGTTCTGTTTCCCGGCACCCGCAGCGTTCTTGATCTTCACGAATGGCGTGGTACAGGAAGCCTGCTCCAGGACGGGAAATACACGAGCTTTATCGGGTACCTTGTGGCGAAATTGTAAGGGCAGCACTCTTCGGCCCGATGATTGGTATTGTCGGTGTTGTGGGGTGTTATTTGGTTGGAATTGGCGATGGATGAGACTACATCAGTTCCATTCAGGGGCTAGCTGTATTGGGCATAACGTGAAGTCTGCGATAACGGATAACAAATGGCGTGGCATGACTCTTTTCCTTCGGAGCTACTTGCGATGTGAAGTGGTGGCCAATTGATTGAGTCACGCGTATAAAAGGTGGTATGTAAGTTCTTCGAGTTCTTCGTGTTCTTCCTCGGCTCGATTCAAGTTTTTGAAGCTCTGTGAGGCTTTGAATGGCCTTTTGAGTCACGAGTGCTCGACGACAAAGCTCCAAGCTCCACCACCCCTCAGATCGCAGAACACTCCGCATATCGGGCGGGCTGCACTCACACTCTCTAGTCATCATGCCGCTCGCACGCCCCAATGCCCGCCTTCTGGCGCGTAGCCATCGCTTCGTCGCCTCCCAATGTCGTGCCTACTCGGCACCTGGCGAAGGCACCATCCCCGCCGCAAAGAAGAAATACGTCCCCACCTCGGGCACCTATCCCCTTGGTTTCCGCGCCGGCAGCGCACACGTCGGCGTCAAGCCATCCAACACGCGATTCGATGACCTCACGCTCATCGCGTCAGACGAGCCATGCGCGGCCGCGGCAGTCTTCACAACGAACAAGTTCCAGGCGGCACCGGTGACGGTGAGCCGCGATATGCTGAAGACCAGGGCGGGGACCGGTGTGCAGGCTGTCGTCGTCAATTCAGGCTGTGCGAATGCGGTGACGGGGAAGGGTGGGATCGAGGATGCGATACACATGGGCAAAGAGACGGACAAATGCTTTGTCCAAGACGGCAATGTTACAGACGACGGGAAGGGTAGTCGGAGTATCGTCATGAGTACCGGTGTCATTGGGCAGCGTCTGCCAATTCAGAAGATCGTTTCGAAAATACCCACCGCGTACTACAACCTCGGCGCGACACACGACCACTGGCTCAGTGCCGCACGCGCGATATGCACGACCGATACCTTCCCTAAGCTCCTCTCAAAGACATTCACGTTACCGAGTTCATCAGAGGAATACCACATTGCGGGCATGACCAAGGGCGCAGGCATGATCCATCCCAACATGGCCACTCTTCTGGGCATCATCTGCACCGACGCGCCTGTTGCCCCTGAACAGCTCCGCGTCGCGCTCACATCTGCTATCACGAAATCTTTCAACAGTATCTCCATCGATGGCGACACGTCTACCAACGATACTGTGGCTATTTTGGCCAATGGCGCCGCGGGAGGCAAGACAGTCAGCACGTCGAATTCAGATGACTTCAAAGCATTCCAGAAGACCCTGACTGAATTCGCAATTGACCTTGCGAAGCTAGTCGTGCGTGATGGCGAAGGCGCGACAAAATTCGTGACCATCCGTGTCACAAACGCAAAGTCATACGAAGACGCCAAGCGTGTTGCTTCGACCATCGCGCGCTCGCCTCTCGTCAAAACCGCATTATACGGAAAGGACGCGAACTGGGGTCGTATCCTGTGCGCCACTGGATATGCAGAGGGCGTTGAAGCCGTGATTCCGGAAGAGACGAGCGTGAGCTTTGTGCCCGCGAACGGCAGCGAGGAATTGAAGTTACTCGTCAAGGGCGAGCCGGAGCAGGTGGATGAGGTAAGGGCGGCGAAGATATTGGAGAGTGAGGATTTGGAGATTGTCGTGAAGTTGAGTGAGAGGTATCACGAGGAGGCAACGGTTTGGACGTGCGACTTTTCGCATGAGTATGTTACCATTAACGGGGATTATAGGACATGAGGGCAAGTAAGAACGTATCAAGATAAGATACGTTTTACGATGCCGTCGTTCACGACTATATTTCAGATCCATAACCAATCATCCGACGTCCCCACAGTCCGGCTATCTAGTCATATAACACGTCAATCTCATCCCTAAACGCCACCTCACTATCCCTCCTCGCAACCGTGCCCTTTCCCGTTCTGACCAATTTCTTCTCCGATCCCAGAACAACCATCATACCCCTCTGCAATCTCACCAATGATACAATCCCTTCATTCACCTTCTCCACCGTCGGCCAAATCGCCTCAACAGTCTTCTCCTCTTTCGCCACCCCATGACGCCACTCCACCAGCACAAAAGGCTTCGTCCTACCCTGTCCGCCGACCAAAACCGCTGCCACGCCCGTATGCTGCGCAATCGCTTCCTCAATACCCATAACATGCAGGTTATGTCCATGCGAGAAGACTATCATGTCATCGGTGCGACCGACGTACTTCCATCGATCAGGTTTCGTGGGGTGTGGGGTGAAAAGATCCTTAGTCGGAAACTCCTGTAGTTCAGGATAGACTCTGAAGACTTGTTGATACCGCTCTAGCCCCTCTTTCTTCACAAACACAAGCTCATACATTCCATCTGAGACAGGTCGGAACTCCAGCCCCATACACTCATGGAAGGAAATATATTCCCAGTCCTCACCGTCGGCGTGATGGCGCGTGAAATACATACATTGTTCGGTAGATCCGAACGCCGGCATAGCGTTCGTGTGTGGCACGAGGAGAGCGGCGCTTTTGGCTGAGAGGCCGGCACCGCCGAAGTACACGGTCTTGAGTTTGCGGAGAGCTGCTAAGCCGGCTGGAGTGGAACAGAGGGCGTCGATGAGGGAAGGGGGAAGTAAGGCGGTGTCTACGCGGCCGTGGTGGAGGGTTTCGAGGATGGAGGGAAGGTTCGGTGGACCGCTGCTTATGGGATCGGCGACGAAGGTGTTGTTGAGGTATATGGTTAGTTGGAGGACTGTGAACATGCCCATTACCTGGTTGAGTGTCAGTGATGGGTGTGGGTATAGGATAGGGAGTATTCACGTGAAGTGAAGGAAGGGGCGTGTAAATGCGAAGTTTCTCTATGTGTTCCTCTAGTTTGTTGGTGCGGGAGTCCGGAAGGAGATCGCTGATTTCGAGGGAGGTCATCATTAAGTGGGTGTATGTTACGAGTTTAGGCAGGCCTGCAAAGCGATACTGTTAGCCAAATACGACTTATCTGGGCTACGCGAGGAGTTGCACCTGTCGTTCCTGAGGTGTGAAAGATCATCCACGGGTCATCCTTTGCTTCGTCCCAGCTCTTTGTAAAGGGAACATGTGTGGCTACTTCGTCGCTGAGCCATTTGAACAACTCGGGTAATTGCAGTGTTATTGGTTTGGGGTCTGACTCTTGGGAGAGAACGCTTTGGATTAGGGGTCCAAGAGGTCCACCGTAAAGGAAGATTTTGACCTCGGAGAGTCGGGCGAGATGGGCTAGTGCGGCAGGTGCAGTGAATGGCGAAGGAAGCAAAATCTAATTCTTGTCAGCTCTATGATCTCCAGGAGGACCTGTAGCACTGCAAGCAAAGTAAGAGTACACACCCGCCTCCCCAGCTTGGCAACGGCAAGAGCAAGAATCGGATATCTGAGATCTTTCGGTCCTACGTACGCAATCGTCTCGAACTCCGTCGTTGCGGTGGGTAGTTCTCTCGAAAGCCATAGAGCAGCATGGTTCACAGCATTAGATAATTGGCTATAAGTTACATCTTTGAACCCTTTAGAGAGGTCGTTGCTGTCAATGGGAATGGCGGCCCATGGTTGTCGAGGAACTTTGTTGGTGGCGTAGTAGTCGACGAGTGTTGGCAGGAGGCGGAAGCCACGGGGTGGCAGAGTGGACATGGTTACTGGGTGCTGTGGTGGATAGAAGTGAGTATAGCGGTTTTATGTGTGATGTTGGCGATATTTTGAGTGAGTCGAGAGTGGGGTTTGTAGGGCAGTAGTATGTTTGGGGTTCCGTGCCTCTTACTGAGCGGGGTTTATTAGGTTGCCTTCCCGGGAAAGTAATTGGTGATGCGCGTAAGCCGTCGCTTTTCAAGAATAGGTTGGGGGCCTAATCGAGGATTTAACTGCCGCGCCTAATTTTGTATCATATGTTTGTCGCGTACCTTTCGCTCGAAGGGGTGGCTGACCATAAGCACGCCTCGGCGTCTCTCGGGCGACAAAGCGCACCTGATGTGTCAAGAAGCAGCCGGCACTTGCTAGCCATCGGCCTCGTATCCCTAGAAAGTCTAACAGTTGTACTTTAGGGGCACAAAAAAAGGTATCGAGCTTCACAAGCTGATATGTAATGCCTACTTGATGTTTAGCTCGGTAGAAGTTACTGTTCCCCACTTCACAGATGATCACCGGGGGATTCCGCCATTTGTAGTGCTTGCTCGGTTTCCGCGGGGCTAAGAATATCGCGCTACGCCTACCTGAGTGATCCAGAACTTCGCCGTGTACGATTAGACTGGTACCTAGTATCTAAATGGTGGGTGTGGTACTTGGAACATTCTCGAGTGGAGGCGCGTCTATGTCATTGTCGCATCCTCCTGCGTTTCTGCGGCTGAGCATGGAAAAAAAACGAGTTATCGCAGCAGTATCGACGCGTGAGGCAAGTGGCCAAAGCGTATCATGGTGTTCAGCGCACTAAAGTGATGTCCTCATTCTCTGCACAGTGGTCAAAATTACCAGATATAAAAACGACTTCGGCACTATATTGATAGTGCAGGATGCTGATCGGTGTGTAATACAACAGTATATATTCTACTTCGCTGCTAGAAATACACAGACGACAATATACGACAACGAAAGCTGATGCATGGAGCCCTAAATCTTCCGAGGAGCACTCTGGAGAATAGCACGAACACTAGCATCGACGAACTGGTCGGCAATAAGCTTCTCAATGAAGTCAAAGATCCAGTTCTGGCAATTAGGGGCGTTGGGATCGAATGGGTTGGGACTGGGTTTCGGAGGTGCAACGACAGTGGCGGTAGATTCGAGGCGGTCTCGTGCAGTCGTGTCCATCGTCAGTGGAAGCGTAACAGGCGCATCTGTTACGAATCGGTCATGAACCTGACCTAGCTGGATGATTTGGTGTCCGGTGTTCGTTTGTTGGAAGTCGTAGTTGCGCTTGAACTCGAGGAAGTATCCTGTGGCCGGGTTGCCGGTAACATGGATCAGCTTTCCCAATGAGCCCTGCCCGCCAGTGGGAATCCAGATAGCCCAATGAGCTGGCTTGGACTTGTTCGTGAATATGGCTAGATAGATCGATCGGGCCATTTTGATAGAAGAATTGTTGTGATGTGCGGCTCTCGATAGCGTCAATGCGAGATGGAGCAGTGGAAATTGAGCGGAAACGAGAACGAGAATGAGAAGTGACTTGCGCAGTTGAGTATGAGGTTTGTTCTACATTATGTACTGCTCGTCTGGGAGCCTTTTATACTCGAGGGTCGCCGGCAGTAGATAGTATTACATAGTCCAGCGCTACATTGAAACGAATGGGGTCTCATTGCTGCGCGGCACTCTTCAATCCATATTGACATCTGCAGTTCTCATCCAAGCAAATACTTCGTTACAATGTAACCTCTTACCTTGTTCGAAGGAGATGCATAGCCGAAGCGGCCTTTGGGAGGTGATCATCTAATTGAGGAGGCATAATTGGTGCGTAAATAGGAGCGCGGCACCATGCTACATGACACCAATGTAGCTCGTTTACTACGCGCGGACTTATTCCCAAAAGTGTAACCTAGTTAGTAGTTAAGTTACCCCTTGTAGATACCCTCAAACTTACCGCTGGGGATGTGCTGTGCCTCGCATGCCATCAAAGTTCAACCGACCCTTTACCGTTCCAGTCACTGTGCCACCCCTATCAGTATCATGCCTTCTTAAAAATAGAATGTCTCGTCATCATTATTCAGGGAAGTCCTTGGCTGGGTTCGTTGGATTTCACATCTTTGTGATGAATCGAAGCGCCTGCTGTGCCTCCCCCTTCGTTGACTAGCTTCACCTACGCCGCATGCTAAGCAACAGCCAAGAGAATCAGAAATTCTCGCATCACTAGAGCCAGGCCATTGTGCTCTCGACGACGGTCATAGTATCTCGCTGAAAGGTGTAGTGCAGATGCGCGTAGAGTCTAGGATATGTTTCCCATGGGCTTGAGTTGATATTAAGGAAAATAAGGATAATCAAGCAACATCAAGAACCCACAGGATCCGTGTAATAGTCCCATGCCTCCCGAGTTTTCTCGTGTTGGTCCAAAATCAGTGGCAAGTATTGAACAGCCCAGTTGCCCAAGTAAGTAGATGTCCAGTGAGCCTTGCAGTCCTCCCAATAAGCCGGTAGCCAGCCGGACTGCTCCCAGTCTATAATTGCAGCGACCCGTGGTGGAGTACAAGATACAATGATGTTGCTTCGATGAAGGTCTCCATGTGTGAAGACGATCTCGCTGTCATCAGGAAGATCCTTGCGATACGGTTCTAGTACTGTCTCTGGATCAGGCATTTTCCGCTTGTATTGGAGTATGAACCAATCGTGAAAATCTTTCACAGATGTGAACGGCCCGGTCTCGCTTTGAGAATACAGAAAGAGAGCTCTCTCGTAGTAGTTCCCTCTTGTGATACTGCCTAGGTATTTAATGTTAATGTCAAAGTTGTAACGAAGTGGGTTAGGATGCATGCCAACTCACCGATGAATTGATCTGAAGGGTCCTGTTTGATCTGGCGTAGGTTGTGTAGAATAGTTCGAAGTTGACTGCAGATGCGTAATCGGTCATCTTCTTTCATTTCCGGCCACGCGCCTTCCAAGGTCTGCCCACTTATTGCCTCCATATAAAGAAATGTCTCATCGCCATCTACACGCCATCCGTAGATTTCAGGAACAATGTTTCCGCAACTGTTCCGAATGGCGTAAAGAGTTTGTCCCTCGTTGATCTTGACGACGCTGCCCCACTTAACGAACAGTGACATGTCCTCAAACACGGCGGGCGCAGGACGTGCGTTATAGACCTTGGAGACGCCTCTCGTCTTCCAGCCCCAGTGAGTACCAGCAAGATGTTGAGCCCGTGCTCGCGACCGAACTTCCTCAGGAGATGGTAGTTGATCGTGGTGTCGGAAGAAAGAAGACGTGCGTACATCAAAGTTTGCAGCCATCGGGACGTCTGCTGGTGTGACAACAGCACTCTTCATGATACCGCAGTTGTGGATAACGGAAGGAGAGTAGTTTTTCTAGCTGATATGAACGAAGGATGGAGTAATAGTTGAAGTACGAGGAAGTAGATGATGGAGGCTGCGCTTTCAGATGCTGTGCGGCGAGGTGCTCAGTTGTACGGGGCAGTTAATTGTTTCATTGTCGCTCACTTAGCTGCAAAGGGCATGGGGCAATGCAGCTCGGAGACGCTAGCGATCTTGGCACCCGTCATGGGATGACACCTGGCCACCTTTGTCGGCGCCAAATTATGTACCCTATGAGTAGGCTGAGTTCGATGGAAGTCAACGTTGTTCATTGCATACTGGAATGAAGCTCCAGCCTTCAACATGATGCTATTGCGGGGCTTCCTTCCCATTGCATACATTCAGATGACGGCGCGATTCCCCCGTTCGTGATGGGTTAGTCGAACTGCGCGGGGGCCGAGACCATCGCGTTGCGCCTTATCCGAGTAGTTCGTGATCTTACTATATTCGATCGAATTCGCACTTAGATGGTGGATGTGGGCATGTAGCCTGTAGCTTGTTCCAGCGTGCTGCATAGTGCTACCTCTGAGTACTTCTGATCTGAAGTTGTCCTAGAACATCGTAACGCTTGGATCCTGTAGAAAATTTCGCTGGAATGCGTCTATTGATAAAGGCAAAACCCACTCCATCATATAACTTACCAAGTCGAACGAAATGTTGTTTCCCCGTCAGTCTCGGGTTTTCCCCAGGACCACCACATCTGCGATGAAGAAGCGTACCGATGCGGCAGATTTGGCGACATTCGATAATTTCTCCCATAAGCAACCGGAATGTTGCTGCATGACCAGAAGGATGGCATATACAGGACCGTTCAGATTTGCGGCGTAGCAAGCCCCACATGCATCGTAAGACACAACACTTCATGCTCACAACCCCATCCATCTCTACAGGACCCGGGATCGGAAAAATTACAAAGCGTGCTAGAAGTCTGTGCCTTTTTTCACGGGTCCGTCTCCCATTGTGTTTACTTTTTCTTTTACGCACCCATTATGAAGCTTGAAGACGTCCTTAGCATAGTTGTTCCGGGCAAAACATTGCTTCCAGAGACCAGTCTTACGAGAAGAGCAACAAATCGTACTTCAGCTGTTTCGAAAGTGAGATCAAGCCTGCGTTTATTGTACAACCAACAAGCGTTCACGAAGTCAGTGGCCTTCTCAAAGCGTTGTCCCCATTGCTCGTCAACCAGAACATTCGTTTGGCCATCCGCGGCACAGGACACACTCCATTCACAGGTAATAGAATTTTTTTACGTCGACGTCATTCTTCTTACTGACGGAGCATACAGGTAGCGCCAAAATCGAGAATGGAGTCACTATTGATATGCGCGGCCTCAAAGGAATAAATATTAGCAAAGTCAATACTTATGTCACCATCTCTGTCGGTGAAACTTGGGGTTCGGTGTACGAAGAGCTTGAGAAACATGGATTGACTACCGCCGGCGGCCGGGTCGGTAGGGTGGGTGTAGGAAGTTTGGTCCTAGGTGGTGAGTCGCTGAACATCAGCCGCGTTGGTGGTGCTCACATGTCCAGGTGGCCTGTCCTTCTATTCAACCCACGAGGGTTTCGCGTGTGATTCGGTCATTGATATCGAGATTGTTCTCGCGTCGGGTGAAATCATGCACGGCAACGCCCACAAGAATTCCGATCTTTGGACAACCTTGAGGGGTGGCTTGAACAATTTCGGGATTGCCACGTCCTTCAAAATGAAGACTTTTGAGTCTGGAAATCTCTGGGGCGGTATTTCGTATTACATGCCTAGCACCTTCGGTCAGCTCATCGACGCATCCGTAGGCTTCGTGCAAAACGAAACGGACCTTGATACACATCTCATGTCCAGCATAGGATACGCATTTGGCCATCAATTTGTGACATGCTGCATGTATCACTCCAAAGGCCAAGAGAATCCGCCATCTCTTCAACGTTTCACGGCCCTGCCGGATCAGATCGAGCAGTATGAAAGTTTGCGTACAGCGACCCACATCGAATTCTGCGATGAACTCTCCAACTTCACCAAGGATGGAGTCCGGTAAGAACAAGGCTTCGAAGAAGGGAGCTCTTATAATGCAAGGCTGACAACAAGCAGGTCGTTCTATGCTACGTGCACAATTCGGCCCGATGCGAGCCTGATGAAGAAGCTACATGAAGCTTGGTTCGATACACTTGAGCCTCTAAAGTCGGCCGACGGGTTCATATTCTCTCTCGGTTTCTTCCCGCTCACCAAAGCTTTACTCGAGAATTCGAAGGCGGCTGGAGGCAACGCAAAAGACATCGACCCCAAAGAAGGGCCTCTCTTTATTATCCTGTTGAATCCTACCTGGAAATCTCGAGACGATGACGCTCGGATTCAACACGGAGTGAAGAATCTGCTCGCCACGTTCAAACATTTAGCGGATGAAAAAGGCATGCTTCATCGGTACATCTTCACTAACTGCCTATCAAGACGAAGACGTCTTTGAGGGATATGGAAGGGATAGCGCAGCGAATATGAGGAGAGTTAGTGAGAAGTACGATCGTGAGGGGGTGTTCCAGAAGAACGTGCCCGGTGGTTTCAAGCTTTCCTAAACCATCTGAACAACAAGAACCATCCAAAGTCTTCCCGTGCCATTTTATAGCTTAATGAACGGTATTGTGTATACTCTGCAGTATGCCAATGTAGATTCGGTGCGGGTTCATTGTGTCTATCTTTAGCTCGCCCGAATGTGGACTCGTTAATATGTTGGTCAAACAGACTTCTTCGATGATGATTCTTTGTAGGTTAGTCACGCATTCGTCAGAGTATAACTATACAAAACACCTCCACCATTGCCCTCCGATTATGTGAAGAAAGTGGAAGACCATCAGCACTGAATCAGTTGCTCCATCGTCCGCGAACTACGTCAATGGCTGCCCCTGAGCATCCGATCGATGCCCGTCCCCTTCGCAAGAAGGAAATCCTACACGCTTGTTAGGAAGCACCTTGGAGAAACATTCTGCGACACATACCAACCACCAAGTCGGAAACCAAGCAACGGCAAACTTTACGATAGAAGCGCTTGCACCATACCACAACTTCGGCTTCGAGCCCGCAAGTATCCTCGAAACTACCCTTTCAGCATAGTCATGCGCAGCCATTCTCGGCGCGCCGTCATCTCCCTTCGCTCTCTTCTCGAAGTCTGACTGCACTGAAGAGTAAAGGGAGTCTTCGGGAAGCTTCCAACTCTCGTAATGTGTATGGTTCAGAGAAGTGACAGCACCAGTAACGACTGAGATAGTTTTGATACCAAATGGAGCTAGTTCTAGACGCATGACGTCGGCGAGAATTTCGGCGGAGCGTTTGGATGCGGCGTAGATTCCTTGGAGAACGTGTTAGTTTTGTTTGTCAATGTGAACGTGTGCAGCGTATCTGTGACTAAGAACGAGTGCCTGAGGAGAATGACTGACCTTGCCAAGGGACGTTAATATGTCCGGATACCGAGGAAATGAACACCACGGTACCTTTCGCCTGGATGAGAAGCGGAGCAAAAGCTTGCACCATCATCAAAGGCCCGAAGACATTGATCTGGTAAAGACGTTTTGCGTCCTCAATGTTCTCGTCGAGCAAAGGCATGAATCGGTTCTGTCCGGCATTGTTGACCAAATAAGAGAGCGTGCCACCCGTTTCCTGACGAACAACTTCGACCGCTGAGTTCATCTCCTCCGCACCCTCGACGTCGAGTCTGATGAGTGTTACATGATCCAAGTTGTCGAGCTTCGACATGCTGGAGGTGTTACGTGAGCATGCGAAGACATGGTAGCCTCGCTGTACGAATGATAGCGCGAGCGCCGAACCGATTCCGTTGTCGCTGCAACCAGTGATAAGGACAGATCCTTTGGTAGCCATTTAAAACCGAAGTAAGCACCAATGATTGTGAGAGTTCGAAGGATTTCGCTCCGAGATCAGTGTCATTGAGTTGCAAAGGATCAGATCTGAGACCAATATTTTGTAGTGGGGCATTTGCGTTTCGACGCATTCGACTTTTGCTACGCCGCATTGATTGACATCACTATTCTTTGTGCCTCGCCGCATACGCCAATCTTAGCAATGCTACGCCAAACGGTCCTAGATAGATCAATATCCAAAGAGTTTAGTACCTCCAGTAAATGCCTAAATCCCTGTGACCAACTTTCGAGCGATCTAAGCCGCACTTGGTTAACGCGAGCTAGAATGCTCTAAAACGGTCTTTATGAGGCATACTTGCTGTACCGCACTATGAGGAGCTTTCGCCAACATATGAGAGAGTCGACATATCTCATTAGCTCTTGACTGCAAACGATAGAACTAAAAACGTAATTTTTTTGCCAGGTCTTTCCATGTGCTACTTGGTAAATAATGACTTCTTAGATTTTAGGGAAGCGGGGAGAGCTTTCAGAATTATTGAACGTCGGTCGCAGGTAAAAAGAAGTTGGACTCAAGAACCAACTTCATTCCATATTTGGGTATAAATCTAGGTGGTAAATTCGTCATCCAATCCTGCGCTCTTTCGTGGTAGATACGACCATGACACATTCCGGAGCCGCCCGCGCAGCCGCAATCCCACCATCGAAGAAGGGTGCGATCCGTTGATTCCGGTGTTCAGCGCGAACAGTGCGGGCTCGCCGAATCGGCTTGACTCATGGGGATGGCAACCCACTGCAACACTGTTCAATGTGGGTTGTTACACAAAGAAACTTATGGACACGGGAAACATAATGATCAGAAAAGGTTTCATACAGATACCGATTCTGTAGTTTGTATCTACATGCATCTCAGCGATCCTTGCCACAAGACACAAAAACACTGCTGATCCTAAGTCCAACTTTACCAGTAACTTGAGCTGACGACGCACGCTTTGGTTTACCATGCCTATTAGATTGCTCGACCTCTCATCGGTCATAGTTGTCCGAACATGACTAGTCGTGCAAGAAGCGACTACAAGTAAGAATCAGGATTGTGTACATTCATAGATATAACACTCTGTGCCTTGTGTCATGACGAGCTCCAGTTATCACTTTTGATTTGCAAATGTTAAAGACATTGTAGTAGTCGGCCAAACAAATGACTTGACTGTAGAGATTCCGAATCCGTTCGTCGATGACTCCGATTCGAGTATAAATCGTCTATCGTACATTCTCATGATGAATTTCCCACAAGACTTCCACAAACTTACGATACATTTGCAAACACTAGAAAATAAGCGCTACACCTTACAGCATGTCGGAAACTAGGCCCCGGGGCAGAACAGTCACGCAGTCACTATATGCCGAAGCTCACGAACCGCTCATGAAATTCTGGAGGCTCTGCATAGTAACTAATGAGCGCTATGGAGCAGGCCTGGAGTCTCTAAATATCCGTAACGATCGCAAAGTTCTCAGTATACGATTAGAAAAGTTTTTGCTCAAAAAAGAACAGCTCGAATTGGCAAAGATCATCGACGACCACCATGGTGTCGAACTAGATTTAACGCATGCCGAGACTTATCTCCTAACCACTTTTTGCCTTCAGGTCGCTATCAGAATTGGGCTGACGATCGACACCATTCAGGTGGAAGTCTACGAGCGAAATCCTACGGAAGGTCAGAAATTAATAGACCAATATAACGAATTGCTCGCGGAGAAGAGATCGGAGGTAGATCAAAAAAAGAAGGCGAAAGCAAAAGAAAAGAGAGCAGGAGAATCAAGCAAGACGGGCGCAGCATCTTAGCATCTGCTTGCTACAAGAAGTCTTTCAGTGCTTAAATCCTGCTTCTACCTGTATATTCTTCTCTCACTTTCCGACTCGGTTCCTCCTTATGAACGACTTCCCTTGTGCGTTTGTTACGCTGTGGTTCAAGGTTTATGTATTAGATTACCCGAATCTTGCGTAGTATCCGAAGTAATGGATATGTAATGCTTTGTGATATCAGACATGCATCAATGCAGGGTTGGTTTCAGTCCGCACTCGTTGACGGTGCATTACCGCCGTATTGATCTTTGAAAAGGTCATTCTCTTGGAACTCTGGTGTTAGCGAAAAACATCATGCAGTCTTATTTTGCCTTGCTAGATATCAATCAATAGCAGTATGCCATCATTGAATCAACTCACAAGGTGGAGATACAGACTGCGTCGCGTTTCCAAGAGAGTGGGGTCCCTAATATGAGGCATTACATGCTGCAAACTTTGCCGTCCGCAAGTCGACGTGCACCTCGACTCTAGGATGAAACACGCCTAAGTATTGAACTCGCTGCAGGCCGATCTAGAGCATGCCATGCAGCGCAGCTACCACTCGTTCTAGTAGATGAACACCGGACATTGGCCCATCCTTCCTCTACCGAACCATACCAGCATCGCTCCGTCGCAGCCGCACATAACCCCATCAGGCTTCCCTCACATCTAAACAGCCACACCAAAAGTCCGAGAAGAGTCGAGATCAGCTGTCTCGCCGTCTTTTCCGGTCGTATTGGTATTCCGTGGGTACTTGAGTTGCGCTTGGCCCACAGACGGAGGGAAGACCTCGGTTGACACGGCTCGCTGCGCCACCGGAGATATTGCCGAGCACCAGGCGTGCCAGGTACCGGAAAGTTCCCCAGGCTGCCAAGGGGTCGCTGATGTGGTCCGGAGTGGCGTTTTGGGGACTGGGGCTAGGTGTGTGGATTCGGAATGTGGGTCTTGAGACCGAATGAGAGCGCGTTCAGGACGTGGTCAACAGCTGGAATGGGAGCGGTCGTTTAGATGTTCGAGATTCTGGATGCTTGGGTGATGGATGTGGATGGATGGAAGGAGCCGTTGTGTCAATGCGCCGAACTGTGTTAAGAAGTTGTAAACTCACCAACCTCAACCTCACACACAGCATGCACGCTCAAAACAACGCCGCTTTGCGTGCGACTTCTTCTATCCCAATACCCCCATTGAGCGATTTGCCATCATGCGTTGCAGGAAAAAGCGATGTGGAAGACGTCGGGCCAAGTAGGCCATCGGTGTTCGATGCGCGCTAGCCTCTTGGAGCAGCGATCGACGGACTACACAGCCAATCAGCAACGCGAAGGGATCGAGGCTCATCGGACTTGCAAAAGTAGAGTGCTGACCGCAGCGTCAGGGAGGGTTCCGAAAGGTGGGTGCTTGCATGTAGGTACCCGCGTGCTTTGCGGGGCCCGGTCGGTGTATTTTGGGGGCGATCGGGATTGTGGTCTGGATCGTGGTCGGCTGGGTGTAATGGACTATGGATGTGCAGGTTGACGAGGTTTGCCTGACTTGAGCGTTTCCGAGTATTCGTATGTCTTCATAGTGTCTGTCTGTTTTCTGTTGGCAGGATAAGGACGAGATGTGGTGCTGGTCGCGGCACGTAGCTGTTGCTGTCTCCTCGGCCCTCGCTTAACGCCCGCTCAGCGTACTCGGTGTTCTACACTGCATCTCCCTCGCCGAAATCCTCAGCACTACACAACACAACGCTTCTCACCCAGCCCACCCATAAACCCACACTATGCACACTACTCCGCAACAACTTCGGGAAAGACCCTCATTGGTTAGCTCCCCATCTGAAACGACCCAAATTCTGCCTGGGAACCCACGTAACCCACTGCCATGTGCCCCTTCGCATGTCCGTAGTCCGTAGCCGTCATCAGGTAGTGATCGGACCTTGTGCGGCAACGAGCTACAAAACTCAGGCATCACCGCCGTGCAGCGCACTGAACGATGGATCTGAGTTACAAGGCGTGAAACATTAAGTCGCCGGGTTACGCTCTTTTGTTTGTTGTCAATCTTCTTCCTTTCTTGTTGATTCCCGCAGCTTGCCGCGAGTCGGTCTACATTCGTTGATACATATTATCACTCACTTCTCTCAACATCTTTCGGTCCTTTTTGTGGCTCTACCTTACCTCCTCTTCGTCAACTACTCTTCGATAGACTTTCAACCTGGTATGCCGTTCAGCCCACGATAGCATCAAACCCCAACTACACCATCGACAATGAGTCCCAAACCTTCCCACCGCCACCGCCGCCAGGCAGCGACACCCACCCGCGTCAACCTCGGCCCTCTGACTACAGTCTACAACCTACCATCGCATTGTTCGCGCGCCGCCATCGCCGGTCCCAGTGCAACCAAAGCTGTTCGCGGCCAGACCTGTAAAGTCAACGGTGCGACCGCGGTGCCCCAAGATGATATAGGATGCTTGCCCCGTGCCACCGCGTACCCAGCGACCCTGCAACGAGGCATTGGTTTCTACGCTCCGGGATACTCTTGCCCGGCTGGCTACGCCAGCGCTTGTACTGCTATTTCCGCGACTAAGGGCCAGACGACGCTTGCCCCCAAAGTGACGGGCACATTCCAGTTCCCACTTGTTGCGGGCGAGACGGCGGTCGGGTGCTGCCCGGGCGGGTTCCAGTGTGCGATGGACGGTGGTGTTCAGACGTGCAAGAAGGTTGTTTCGACGAGCACGACATTCGACGCCATGACATGCAAAGGCGAGGAAGAGGATTTGAATGATTTCACGGTGCCGTTCGCAGCTGGTTCGCAGACAATCGGAACAATGACCTTGTGGGCGCCGTTGATCCAACTCAACCACTTCGCGACGGATCTGCCAGAGGACCAACAGTCTGCTCTCGCGGAGGCGGTGAGTGCGGCTTCCATGACCTCGAGCCAGATCACCATGGAGACTGTACTCCCTTCCACCCCCGCGTCAAGCACGCCCATGCCCACGGAATCGTCTGGCGGCATCTCAGAACACCTCGGCGACGCCGTCGACAAAATCGAAGAAGTGAAAGAAGAACGCTCGCGACTCTCCACCGGCGCCAAAATCGGCATCGCCTTCGCCCCGCTCATGGTCGCCGCCCTCATCGTAGCCTTTCTCTTCTACCGCAAATGGAAAGCCCACTACCTCTACCCAGAAGAGCACTTCCTCCCGCCCCGCAAGCCCGTCTCCCCCTCCCTCGCTCCTTCCTCGCCAAACCCCTCAGAACTCCAGCGCTCCCCCTACAACGAAGACGCCGCCAACGCCGGACGATCTCCACAAACAACACCCTACTCCCCACCCATGGCGCAAGGCCCACACAACAGATCACCAAACATGAAGCCCTTCTCGCCACCCATGGCGCAAGGCCCCTACAACATCTCCCACCAGCCGCACGACTTTGCGGCCGGAGGTCCCGGCCCCGTAATGCTAAGCAACATCGACGAAGAACGTGGATACCACTACGATGCCAACACTCCGCATCAAGCGCACAGCGCAACATTTAGTCGCACAATCGGGCCGGATGGCAGCCCGCAAGGCGTCGAGAGCCCTGTAGACGGTACGTCACCCTTCCGCCTGAAACGCGGCAACACGTTGAAGCGTCTAACGGCCGATAGGGAGACAGCCGCCAATGGCGCACTTGCATCAGGGCTCGCCTCCACTGCACCAACCCAGCCATCACCATTAGGCCAAGCACGCACCCGCGCCGCCTCGGAATCTGACAGCAGCGCATCGGATGCTGATGCCTCGCATACCCAGTACCCTAGTCAAGACAGCATCGCGTGGGACTATCCGCTGAAGCGCGAACGATCTTTTTCGCGACCGAGGCCAGATAAGGTGGCAAGCGTGTATGTGGATGAGGCGGGCCGGACGAGCAGTACGAGGGAGTCGCGGTCGAGATCGAGATCGAGATCGATCTCGAGCAGTTTGTACAGTTGGGAGCGGGGCGTCGCGCCGAGTTTACCTGAAGCAGCGCATGCAGCTGTCACGGGTCTGAATCGGTCGCAGAGCTTCAGTCGGCCGCTGGTGAGGCCTAAGCGGGATGCGAACGAGGATACGTTGGCGGAGCCTAATGTTGCGATGCCGCGGGTGACGAGTCAAGGGGTGGCATTTTAGACGGTGGAGTTTGTCCTCTCTTTTTTTTTCTCTTCTTCACTGTGTTTACTTTATTGATTGGAGGATTGGAGGATTGGAGGTTTGGTCGTCTTTGGATTTATGATTCCCCGTATGCATGTGGGCGGAGTCTTCTGCTTGGAGCGCTGCACCTGAATTTCTTAATTTCTAACACATAACATCTGCATGTTGTCAACAAAGTGAGCTTGCTTGAACCTTCTCGTGAGACAGACCATCTATTTTGCAGTACGCCATACCCATGCCTCGGTGCAAACTTGCAAGCCGCAGAAACCTGAACGCCTGGCCCGCCATCCTTGGGTATCCTATCCTAATCCCCGGGAAGCAGTCGTAGCTGTCCCTCATGCAGAACCTTTCGATGGTTCTCGAACTGTGGCGCACGCCTTCAAACAGTAGTCGAAGTCCGCGGCTCATGCTTATTTCCTTCATCTGACGCCCTATTCTGAATTCGACTCTTGTACATCACTCAGTCGCTCGATGCGCAACCCCGGCATCCGCAGTTCACACACTGTATGTCCTGATTCTCCTTGAGCTGCGCGCGCGGAACTCGGCAGATACACGTGGACCGGAAATTCGTCTCCTTGGTCTGGATACACCGTACACAGCAAAGCTACACCAAAACGTCAGCCTGTGCCACTCCCACCAGTCCGCCCCCAACTCCATGTCTCCCGGGGAACAGTAACATACCTTTTCATACCCCTGCTTCTTCCATTTCGCAATCAGCCCCGCATCCGCATACCCGTTCTTGAGCAACCAGTCGTACAGCGGCCGGCTGATCGCCTCCTTCTCGTAGTACAAGTCGTAGATGTAGCGGGAGCGCTGGTGCGTGATTTGGAAGACGGGCCAGACCATTTCGTACTTCTTTTTCCCTTCCGAGGAAGCGTTTTCGGCGTCTTTCATTTTGTTGGCGAATTCAAGGAGCGTGTCTTCGATGTCGTCGAAGCCTTCGGGCGGGGCCTTTTTGGAGGCACGCGCGGTGCGGACGGGGGGCATCTTGATATTCGCGTGCGGTTTGGGAGGGTGTAGAGGTAGAGATAGGTGATATGTGTGTAGTGGTGTGTTCGCGCGAGGTTGTCGTTGGGTCGTATGTAATTGACTGCAGTGTGATCTCGAAGCTCGAGACAGCCCAACTTTCCTGCCCGCGGAAAACGGCGCTAACGTCCTGTCTTGGCAATCGCAACCACCACTCCACTCGCTCGAGCCGCATCGTCACGGCAGCTCCGAAGCGCAGTACAAGCTCGACAACACCGCAACCATGGTCATCAACCCCACGTATCTTGCCCAGCGCACGCGCTCTTGTGAGTGACACACTTTGTCGTGCAATTGGGGATCCTGGAGGGCTAACGCGACGGCAGCCGTCAACTGGTCGGATGCGAAGCGGAGGGTGATCCATAGCTACCGGGAGTGGCTGCGAGCTGTACGTTATTTCTTACAATACGCCCCCTCGTGAGGACGTCGGTATAGCCCGGTAGAAGGCCACCGAACCGCACACGCGCGATCGCGGACAAGAGGAGGCACGCGGCGGAGAAGGTCATGGGTGGATGCGGGATACACTGCAATATGCACATGGGCTATGCTGATCTAGTTCGCAGGCCCCCGAGATCCAGACCATGTACACGATCAGCATGCCTGTTTCCACGCTTCGAACGAAAATGCGGCAGGAGTTCGAGCGGCATCGATACGTCAGTCAATTGAAGACGGTGGACGTGTTGCTGTTCAACAGCCACCAGGAGTACCAGGTACGCCTTCCTAATCCATATCGCGCCTAGAACTTTAGGACTCCGACGATGTCGACGGACGTCACGGTGGAGGAGCGGTGTCTGGAGGGTACAACGTACCGAACACTAGCTGACATGTGTCAGGAAACACTCAACTTCTGGAAACAGCTGTCCCACGTTCTCAAGTACTTCCGCACAGAAGAGGATCCCCAGGCCAGGCTGCCTGCCAACTTCATCGAGGGGTTCCTGCAGGTACGTCTACATCCCAAATGATCACAAACCACGACGCCAACTCTAACAACCCTACAGGGCCGCAACTAGTACCAACTCGAGAGTGGAAAGTAGAACAAAATCATTCCAGAACGTGTATATAGCTAGAGACAATACCATTTCCTTTTCCGTTGCGCCTGCCCATGCTACATATCTGTGAACGCCCCCAATGCTTGATGCTGGTATCGTTGTTCACGAGTGTTATCACTCTTGCATCTTGTTCTGGTGATCATCGCTTGCCTCCCGGAACTTGTCCTCTATGATATCGCACATATCCATGAGATCTTGCAGGCCCTTGTCCAGCACCGCCTCGGCGCTCACGTTGTCTACACTCAGGTCAGCGAGTGTATCCAAAGAATGCCGTGAAGTAACAACCCAGGTCTCCGGAATCAGAGAAGGAACAGGAAATTAGAAACCTACCGTATGTCTGGATGCGAATGTTCATCTTGTCTTCGGAAGGATGCGGAATAGAGTAGCCACAGAATTCGACGTCAGGGCTACACTTCCACATTAGTTTCTACCTCAAAGTCAAGGAATAGAATGTATACGTACTTCTTCATGATAACATAGCGCAGCGCATTCCCGAGCGTATGATCCTCGCCGTCGATCTGAAATGATGCCGCCGTGTCCGTGCTGCCGTCCAACTACATAGAAACTTTCAACGATCCATTCCCCTCTAAGCGCATACTGCAATACCAACATACCTTCCGTATCCTGTTCTTGTCTATGCTGAGATCAACCTCGTCGTCATTTGCCGACGTCGGGTCTGTAATGTGCACCCTGGACGGGTCGTCTGTCATTGCCGGCATTTTCACTTCCTAGCTCTTGCTACCGGGTTCGAATAAGTACGAATGCGGCCCTGCGATGTTCTGTATCTGAAAAGTGCGTATTGTGTTGTTGTTGCGTTTCGCGCGTGACTTTTCGCGATATCAAAAAATTTGGATTCGAGATCGCGCTGGTTGGTTGACGCCACTTTTCCAGCCCTGCCAAGACCGCGTCAGCGTGGGGCATGCTGTGGCGGGGAAACTTTGACCTCCGACTGCGTCTTTGAACTTTTTATTCCTCTACCTTTCCACCCTCAAAACTCGCAATTGACCTTCACGAACCCCCGAACTACCGAAAGACATCCGCAATACCTTCTCCTGAGCAATCATAACCCCCCACCGCCCGCCATAATGCCGCGAACCTCCACCCTCAATCGCGACACAAACGAGACCAAGATCCAAGTCTCGATAAACCTCGACGGCGGCGAGCTCTCCCCCTTCGAGCAATCCGACTTCTGGGATGCCTTCGACAAGAAGAATCTCAACGGCGAGGGTGAGAAAATCGACAAAGACCACGCCACTCAAAAGTCCAACAGCCAGGAAATCAACGTCGACACCGGCATCGGTTTCCTCGACCACATGATACACGCGCTGGCCAAGCACGCGGGATGGAGTCTACGTATCAGGTGTAAGGGCGATATACACATTGATGACCATCATACGGCCGAGGATGCGTGTTTGGCGTTGGGCGGCGTGTTTAAGAATGCGCTGCAGGGGAGCACGGGGCTGGCGAGATTTGGATATGCGTATGCACCGCTTGATGAGGCGTTGAGTCGCGCGGTGATTGATTTGAGCAACCGACCGTTTTCGGTCATAGAGCTGGGGCTGAAGAGGGAGAAGATTGGGGATCTGTCTTGTGGTATGTTAATGGCTTTGCTGGGCGAATGATGGTACGGAAGCTAACTGAGATGTACAGAGATGATCCCTCACTGTCTTCAGTCGTTCGCACAAGCCTCCGGAACTACGCTCCACGTCGACTGCATACGTGGCGATAATGACCATCACCGTGCTGAATCGGCGTTCAAGGCCCTTGCGGTGGCTATTCGGCAAGCTACAACAGTGGTGAAGCAGTGGGAGGGAGAGGTTCGGAGCACAAAGGGCGTTCTATACTAAAGACACTGCCATGAACGAGGATCGACGGGTGTACCTGAAGTGGGTAATAACCCTTCACAGATATCAGCCCTGGAAAACCCCTCCATACGAGTGCACGAGAGAATGTTGGAGCGACCCTGTATATATACATGGAAGAAGGCTAGGGAGTGCAAGAATTGATTATGGTTTCATTAAAGGTCCACTGGTGTTAGCAAAGCGTAGCGTCAAGCCAATTACCTGTGCTCCACCCCGGAACTCAGCAACTTGTTGCTAGTACCCCGTACGAAGTCGCAGTCTGCAAAGCCTAGCCAGGGAGATTCTAGCGCGTATCGTCCTATATGAGGGCCCCTGTCGTTTTGTCTCGATAACGCGACTTGTCACCTCGGTCATTGAGATGCTAGGTGCACGCCACCCTCTTGAATGCAGCAGTAACCCACCCACACGGGCTTCAGACACCAATCCCACAAGAATGCTAGGTTTCGAAAGATTGTTTCACGGCAGACTTGCTTGCATGTCAAGCAACCATGGCCAACCAGTGGCAAGGGTCGACAGCGAAATAAATTGAGCGCGTCGACGCTAGCTGAAACGGGAATAGCCCACAAGTTGTCCTGCAGTATGACTTCTTTCCGGTCAAGAATTTGACGTCCACTCTCCTACAACACAAACCTGCTCAAAGACTCCTTCGTAGCATTGTAACCCTCGAAGAGCTCTTTCACCCTTTCGATTACTCCATCACGACGTCTTTGAGGCTACCTTGCAAACAACCATCTTTGAATGCACCTTTCGACGCAAGGCTGAGAACGTCAACCAGACCCCTCTGAGAGTGGAACGCCTACTATTGAAGCTACCTAAAGCTGTGGTATAAAGTGCGTTATAAAAGCGAAATATCAACAACTTAGTCCAAGACAACATGTGCTAAAGCTTTTCTAGACAAGTGTTACCAACTTTTTAGTCCCACCTCAGGACATATTGACGAGCCCATTCTATACGCAAATTCGGAAGCATGGAGATGCCCACGCTTAATTCAGACTTTCATTCTCAACTGATCGCGGAACTAGACAGAATAATCGGGTGTTGGAGCGATGGCCTGCAGAATGGGGAGGGTTCAAAGATCCCCGAGGGATTGCTATCGCTGGGAGAACCATGGACGCCCGAGGATCTTCAATTACTTAGAAAGATCGACCATCAAACCCCTAAGGCCACAACCATGCACAACCTCGCCACGTATCGTGCCGGGGACCCTTCATCATCCGTAAGAAAGAAGCGGTACGTGGCGTCAGTTGCGGAGAGCAAGACCTCTTATTATACCTCTTCGTCGAAGACGAGTGGGGATACGTTCCTATCGGCTAAATCGACTTCTTCGCGACGAGGTGCTACCAACAAAGCGATCAACAATGCTGTTGCGGAGTAGGTAACCCCATCATCCTCGTTGCAAAGCTCAGGATACAAGCTCCTAGTGTGCAAAGCCTGTCCAGAGCAGTGTTAGTACACACTGTCTTCCATTAAACCCACCTTATACCCTCAAGCTAGGTGTCGGAAGGGACGGCTAACTTCTGATAAGGGATCTTCCTTCGGGAACTGAAATGTACCCTTTCCCAACTGAATCAACCACTCAGTACAATGCGCTCCTTGCCAGCAAGAATCTGTGGCCCGTGGATCCAATGGTGGAGCAAAACTGGTCCGGCCGTGGCCAGCATGCCGTTTTTCGTTGGAACGAAAGAGGCACCGTAGATTTAAAGCTGCAAGTTCAAGAAACCCTCGGCAGTTCTTCCTCTGCAATTGTGCAGAGTGTTCGGTGCAAGAGAATACTGCTAGCACGAAAGACGATCCGATGCATGCCAGGTCGATCCATGACGCGGAAAAGGGCGATTGAAGAAGTCGCGCATCTAAATCGACTCGAGCACGCGCACATAGTCAGAGTCATTGGGACTTATGTGATTGGCAAGGAGCTCTCTATGTTGCTATATCCGGTCGCAGAGTACAATCTAGATGACTTTCTCAATAAGGTCGCCCAAGAATCTCTGGAACCTGGACCTTGCGACTACATCGCCTCTTCCAAGACTCAGGAAAATCTAATGGGGTTTTTTAACTGCCTAGCGGGTACCGTCAAGTACATTCATGGACATTTGATCAAGCACATGGATATCAAGCCTCAGAATATACTTGTGCGAGAATTATACACACCGGGTGGATTTCCGGATTCTCTGTCGTTCGAGGAGTTCAGATTCAAAGTCTATCTCGCCGACTTTGGCATATCACGCTCATACAACACTTACGAGGCTACAGAAACAGAAGGGCCTACCATGTTCACTCGTAAATATGCTGCACCGGAGGTGGTCGACCAGGACATACGCGGACTTTCTGCGGACATCTTCTCATTAGGATGTGTCTTCGCGGAGATGATCGCTACATTAATGGGCTCAAGCGACAGTGTCGAGAGCTTCCGAGCCGCGTTGCATCGTCTCCTCCAAGAAAATAAGAACGGAGACGGGTCTTACCAGGCTAATATCGATAGGGTTCACCTCTTCATGGATGCGCTGAGTACAAAACCATTCCACCCTTTTCCTTTGCTCCACAGCTTCAAGCCATACATGGATGTCGTAAAGCAAATGTTGGAAAAAGATCCGCTCAAGAGACCTTCCGCGGCGGACCTCGTGGCAACATGGGGATCCATGCCGTGCTGTCGTCATGGACCCGATAAGCTCGAAGCTGCCCGAGAAGAATCGGCTTCGAATACCGCGTAACCCTCACTTTCAATGCATGGCTTATCTGGAGATAATGGAGAGAGGACGAATTCTTAGAGTGAAGAGTATCCAAATGCACGGACAGGTCTGACTCACATCTTGCACCTTGAGCCTTCGATAGCGACGACCGTCTACCTACAAAGACAGTGCCCATCGAGCCTGTACACCATCAAGGCCTATACAGCAGATTTTCGCTCCTGAAATCCGAGGGATTCCCAAACCCTACCTAGAAACATCCATGTCCTCTAGTTACAGGTCACGAGGGCTGGGTTCGCGCACCAGACCAACTTCGACCATCCGCACAAAATTGCAACGCCCCTCCCTCTCAAGGACACCCAAACTTGCCATTTTCGCAACCGGGAACACCTACCTCCATTGACGAGTACACGTACGAGTACATCAACGGCCGCGAGAGCATCACGCAGATCACTCTCGCTGTCCCATCTGAAGCAGACGCTACTTCGACACTCCCATGCATCGAAGCCGCCATTTGAACCACCGCGACCAAATAAATGGCGACGCAGCTAGGACCGTAATTCGCACTGAACCCTGGAATTCGTCGCCGTCACGAGCCGCGTCTATGAAGTACTTCCTCCTATCAATCCACTCGCATACCTTCGCGAGCCAGGCCGTATCCGGACCCAGACTGTTTCCTAAAAGCATTTTATCTTATTCTGGTGGTATTGGTGACTACGTATTTTGGGAAGGAAAATCTAATATCAGGGAAATACACGTACAATGTTTTGCAATGTTCTCAGACAACAGCGGCATGAATAGCGAGGATTATGTCCCATGAGAGTACGCCGCTTCTCCAACGCATCAGTTTCGCACGAGAGCATCTATGTCATATTGAAACCCAACGCAGACGGCTCACATCGAAACGCCTTGCTACGTCCGTCTTACGCATTCTTAAAATCATATTTACACGCCCCTTCTCATCACTTTTCAAGCTTCGACATCGTATTCGCTATCACCAAGTGCATTTTTAATTCTGAGAAGGCGTAATACAGGCCCCTTCCTCCCGCCCCCCAAAACTTCAGCATCGTGGCTCGTTATTCCCCTAAACCTCTATCCTACCCCCACAAAAGAGCACCCAATTACACACTCATCTACAGAAACCATTCTACCACGTGCTAGTCCGCATCGACGCAATTCACGGCCCAATCCGACTCACACACTCCCCCATACATAGCGCATTACCCACAAAAGCAAGATAATGCACGTACGCCAGTGAGCTCATGTTCCATTCGATAAAAAAGGATGTATGGATCAGGGATCTTAAACATTGTGTTAGACATTCCATTCTACAGAGCTAGTGGTGGATAACATGCCTATTCTGCTTGGCTCTCGTTGAGTTGAGTATTGTGTTTGCGAGCCTTGAGCTTCTGGTAGCAATTCCAGATGGTCACGGCGGCGATGATGAACGTAATCGTAACGCCGATGATGGCGACAACAATAGACGCAGAAGATTCCATGCTGATATGAGAAATATGTAGAGTCGCTTTCTGTTCGTGTTTTCGTGCGTGTGTGCGTGCTTGCGTGTGTGATGTAGGCGGTGGAATGATGGTGATACAAAGAGCACATACACACGCTTTATAAAAACAACGCGGACATGAAAGGATGTTACCGTCATGTTGAGCTCGAGCTTCAAAACGAAGAGTGATCCCACCTTGGCCATGATACCTCATAAGATGCATCGAATCCATAGGTATCACTACCTTGTGGACGTCTCATTCCTTGCCTTGCGCATCAAGCTAAAGGATTGGTACAAACCAATCGAAAGCGAACTCAGAAGCTTTCAGTAATGGAGTTCCAAGTACTTGAATCAATAAGAGGACACCACTGCTTTGCTTACTCGTAGCTTGCCCCAGAATGTATGGTATCGTCCAATCAATTTGCTTTCGTGCACGTGGCAAGTGGGTCATCGTGCACCTTCCCAGCTACACGTGTGTATCCGCCCCGAAAATGAGCTTCAAGGGAGCCATCAGAGCCTGGACATTCGGACATGGCATTAGCACTAATTTTAATCTTCATCGTGTGGCTACTATCGGCTTGAACGTACTCTAGGGATGCGTTCATGAATCTTACGTAGTGGGAATAGATTGTGGGATGAGCTCGGTTTCCGCATCGTAGAGTAGTGATGGAATAAGTTAACCCTATTCCAGCTACAATGAGATAAGGAAGAAACGTCAGTACAAAGAAGGCGACGGCGGGGCGCTACTTCCGCTAGGGCACCAGCGTTTCGCGAAGCGGTCTCATGGTCATGTGATCTGTGGCCGACTCTCAGGTTGGGCAGCCGTTACATGGATCTGAAATAGACTGGTCTAAAAATCATAATCACCATGAGGTATCACATTTTTTGGCTCATGGGGAAGAGGCATCCGTGAGTGAATGCTAGTGGCTGGCAAGAAGCGAATCCAAACTGTCGCATTGTCAGTAATCTTGGCGTCAGTAGTGGACTTGACCAATCAGGTTGAACCAGGCTGAACGACACCATCCAATGTCCGAAATCCACGCCGCCGCCGTAATCTGTTTCCTTCTTGTCGTTGTGCAATTTAACTCATTTCCATCGTTGATAATTCTTGAGAAAATCGTGAACATTCGGCCGACTGGTTTACCTTCGGCGCGCCTGGCTATCATGACGGTGCTACGAGTCGCTCGCAAAAGTACAAAAAGGACTCATCGGACAAGGGAAGAGTGGGGAATCATCGATGCCGCGCTCAAGAAACGTAGAAAGGAAGGGAAGAACAGTGAAGTGTTTGAATGGGGCCACAGAATGAACGAGGAGAAGTTGCACAAGGGTAGAAACCGCCCTGGGTTGCCGTATGTGCAGCAAAGGGCCTTGGAAGAAGGTATGTCTCTCAATTGCGGTGGGCAAAGTGTGCTTCTGAACCATGAATCAGCAAAAACGTACCGTCTCCCCCTCGGAATGGCCATTCTTTCGCCGATTAGCAAAGAGGCATCACACGAGCTACAGATATGCCTTCCTTCCCGTCAGTTTGACCAAGAAATGTCGGAAGAACTCCGCGCGTATCAACAGTCGAGGGAGCCCTACCCAGGTCAGGAAATCATGACCATTGAGAACGCCGCTTTGCATACCAAACCAGTTACCCCGGAACGCAATAGCCAGCTCCAGGAAGATTCATCCAGCTTTCACGCCTTTGACGTTTGTGCCTCGGAGTCCCTAGAGCTCGAATCACGTATGCTCATGGAAGATAACGACCGCCGGCTGCCGACTGATTCCTCTTCGTTCGATGGATCCCTGTATCATTACGTATCACCACTCTATCGCCGCATCCTGTTTTCCGTCTCTAACAACTTTGCGGGCTTAGAGGCGCATTCTGAAGAAGTCATTACATATCTCCGGAAAAACACCAAGTCCGATCTCTACGACATCATCTCCTCAAGTTCTTGTTACGCCGCAAAAGCAGTATTGCGCAACCTCTTCAAGGGAGCTATTGAAGCTGGCGATGACAAAGTTGTGCGCGGACTTTTGCAGAATCCCAGCGTCGACATCGATCCCAATTTACAAATTTGCCACATTGCCGGCGCTCAATGGACGCCAATAGAACGAGCAGCTGCCAGGCGCGACCATGGGATCGTTGCTGCCTTGCTGGATTCGAGATACAAGATCGATGTCAACAAGTCGTTCTCAAGAATAGGTCCAAGGGGAGCTCTAGACAATGCAGTCATAAGAACGTCCCGCCCCAGCAACACATCAATAAAATACTTGAAGTACGAGAGGGTTGACCTGCGCATCTTTGAAAGGCTTTTGGAAGCAGGGGGTAATATGACCCACGACAGCTTAAAAAAAGTCATCGAAGCACGCGACGGGGAGATCTTTCTTAAGATCATGGAAACCCTAGGCCGCTCGCATCACAACACGTGGAATATTTGGGGCATATTCAGGCTTGCTTTCGGAAAGCTTGATGCCGAAGCCTGCGAGAAGCTGGTTGAACTCCTGGTTGATGTTGGCACAGATCTCAACTACCAAGTACAAGGCAATGTACGTGGTACCTGGCCACGGACGATCATCGATATGATAGCCAAGAGGGGCTTCTTCGGAGTGGCTCTCACACTCATCGATCAGGGCGCCAAACCAACAGGAAATACCCTTGGCTGTGCTGTTTCAAGCGGCAGCTTACGCATGGTCAATCTTTTCCTCGAAAAAGGATGCCATATCAACGACATAGGAACGCTGTGGATTACTCCGCTAGCAGCAGCCATTCGCCTTCAGGATCCAGAGATGAAGCAGTTTCTAGAGAGAAAAGGTGCGTGGGCATATTTAGGAAAGAAACGGCAGTTCTCCTCGGCTTTGAACGCAGCCTGCGAGGTGGGAGATGTTGAATGCCTTCTACGTCTGGTCGAACTTGGTGGCGACGTTACCCCGGAGGATTTGGGGCTTGCACTGGTAGTGCTAGTGATGGGAGGCCATGACGAAAAGGCGCATAGTCTTATTGAAGCTGGCGCGGATCTTGACTATGTTTCTCCCGGCCACAAAAGAAATGGTCCTGCTCTTCTTGAAACACTAAAGCGTCGCGATCAGGAGCTCGTCACACTACTCCTTGACGTAGGTGCTAATCCGAACTACGGGACGTTCCACGACGGTTTAAACGGAACGGATCCCGCGATTCAGCTTGCAGTGGAATGGGGAGACCACGGAGTCGTGAAAAGACTCATTACTGAAGGAGTGAACGTAAACGATTGCGGCAAGGGGGCCAGGTGCAGACCGGCGCTCACCATTGCTGTCGATATTCAGGACGAGGCTCTAATCGACATCCTTCTCGAAGCGGGAGCCGATCCCAACCACCCAAATATCCAGTTGAAAGGAGATAGTCCTCTTGCTGCAGCCACTCGCAAAGGCCACTCGATACTCGTTCAGAGACTTCTAGATCACGGTGCTGACCCGGATGACCCGGCTGCCCTCGTAGCAGCCTATACCCTAAACTCTTGCGACATCAAGGACCAACTCATCAAGCGCCATCGACAAATCTATCCTCAGCCCCGGAAAGGCTTTGGCAGTGCTATCCTGAAGGACGCAGTACTGCGGGGTGACCCGAACCATATCAAAAAGCTCCTGAAGGACAGGATGGATCCTTGGGAGCTTGCGCCTGATAGAACTCGAAGAAGTAGCGCCTTCGGGACTGCCATTGTAACAAATCAGCCACGAAGGAACGATATCGTCGCCTTGTTCTTGGAGAAAGATCCACGCCGCTCAAACGACATCGTCGTAGCCTCATATTCGTCTAGGCTGAAACGTAGAACGTCTCTAGGCCTGACCGCCCTCACAGCAGCCGCTGAGACACGGGACAAAGACTTGGTCAAAATGCTTGTGGCCAAGGGAGCTGATTTGAATCCCAGCCCAGTTGGGCGCATAAAGCGTACGCCAATCCAAAGAGCCGCGGAACTAGGCTTCGACGAAATGGTCATATTTGTTATTCGTCTCGGTGCCGATGTGAATGCCGCGTCTGCATCTAGAGGTGGTGGAACTGCACTCCAGTTGGCAGCGGCCCGTGGAAGCCTGAGAACTGTCAAGACATTACTGGACTATGAGGCGGACATCAACGCTCCTCCTGCTGCAGTCGACGGATGGACCGTAATCGAGGGAGCTGCAAAGTTCGGTCGGCTGGATACTATCAAGATGTTGTTGAATGCGCACAGGATGCAGTCTGGAGGGAATGAGGAACTGCAGTTTGTGAGGGCGAAGCAGTATGCTAGGAGCAACGGTCACTTTGAAATTGCGGATTTATTGGATGATGACGGAGGATATCTTGAACGAAGCGAGATAACTGAGATAATGGACGCGTAGATACAACTGCTATATACATGCTATCTGTCTAGGCATTTGAAGACAGTGTGCTAGACTTAACCATGCTGAGCCATGCACACCGAGCCATTGTTATCGTAGGAGACCCACGAAATAGAAGGACTATAGACGCTGAATTAGAAAATATTATCAACAGTAGCTATCTTTACTGTTACAGTTCCGTCTTAGAGTCAGCGCTCAGGTCTTGTGCGCTTGGTCCGTAGTTCTGCCATATTGTAACCGTTACCACGTCGTATCATCGTCGTTGTCGGCGAACGCGCCAAGCCTCGCCGTTTGTCGTCTTGAGGGAGTTCTAAGTTCTACACAAACACACCAGTCCACAAGTCCACATCCCGCGCACAAAGCGACGCCTCTCCCGTTCCGAAGCGTCTCGTATCCCTCCTTGTCCTCCAGAACGAGTACCGACCGACACGTCCCAATCAGCTAGCTGACTCGACGGCGCATCTGCAGAACCCATCCTCCCACTTCTTTGAACCCCCACTCCACCCACATCAAGCACATCACTCACAAAGCGAGAAAAAGCATATACGCAAGCTAACTCATATTCCATTCGGTAAGAAAACGACATCAAAGATACGAAAAGTCCGTCTTCAAATGGTCCCCACTGGCGAAATATCATTAAGCCAGGACCAAGACCAAGACAGTCCAATAACGCAATCCTCTGCACCGAGCTCGTATCAAGACGGCAACGTCACGTCAACGCGCAAAGCCCCAAGCTCGATCCACCACAAGACGATAGTAAACGCAAACAAGACAAAGCAGACCAAAACGCCATCCATATACACAAAAAGCGTACAATATATACGCCAGAAAGGCAGCACCGCGTGGGCCCAAGCCGATCATCCATCCGCCTCGTGCGCCAAACCCATCATTAAAGCAATATCGGATTAAGACGCTGACAAGGGAGATAAAAAAAAGAGGATCCAGCCAGGTTCGCAGTGATCAATCGTGGGTATCGTTCGTTCGTGACTTCGTAACAAGGACTTTATCCAAAGGATATATGTCCGAAAGAGGTTGAGGAAAAGGATGTAGGAGATGTGGAGGTCGGAAGTGTGGATGCAAGGTGTGAGTGTTGAGGAATGGTAAGATAGATGGAAGGTATCCAGAATTCAGAGCCAAGATGGCAGTCATATCAGCGTCATCAGCGGTCGTGAGTTCGTAGCCAAATCGGCTGATGCGACCGTCTAGAATCGTGTAGACGCACTGCGTGTCAAGCTAGGCCGAGCCATCTTCTGCGGTGACCCATTTGGGGCAACAGCAGAAGCCCTGGCGCCAATCTTCTCAAACCCCTGCAACAGATCGATGCCGGGCTCGGACTCGTCACTGTGCAGCAGGTGGAAGATGTCGTCATCATCGTCCTGCTTTTGAGCAGGAGCGTCAAAGGACTGCGGTGGTGTCAAGCCAGAATGACCATTCTCCTTGCTGGGCTGAGGGAAGGAGAACTCTGGGAGCGGGGCTGAAGTAGGTGCCTTCAGAACCGGTGCCTTGAGCGGCGACTCCTTGACAGGGGAGAAGGAGGGAATATTGAGGAACGCAGATGACAGCTTCCAGTTGGGAGTAGGCGAATTCGTGAGGTTCATGTTCGACTTGTTGCCGGTGATATCGGCCAGTATGCCAGTCGAGGTGACAGCACGTTCGAGGCGCGGTCGCTTAGCGCTCGGCTTCAGCGGGCTCTCCTGGTAGTCAAAGTCACCGAAGATGTCGAAGGTGTTCTCAAAACCATGGCCGTTGAGGTTGACGTGCTCCTCATTGGGAACGTTGACGGCTGGGCTCCAGCCCTTGTTGTCTAGGAACGACGTGTCAACCCACATGGCCAAACTCTTGTCGGGCGATCCACCGGCAAGCTCACGTATCTTGTTGCGATGGTTTCGAAGGTTGGTGTTGGGTGAGGCGGAAGCTGGGGGCAGAGCGGGACGCTTGAAGACAAAGGAAGGGGTGAGCGGGTCATGCGCCTTCCCACTAGCACGGAAGGGCGACGAGATAAGTGAAGCTCCGCTGGGCTGCTTCATTTGTGGGCGAGTCTTCGTCGGCGAATCGTAAGATGAGCCGCGGATGCGGGCAATCTCCTCTTCAGCCCGTCCACGCTTGATGCTATGCCGGTCGAGATCGGCTTCAGAGGTCAGCAGGGCGCCGAGCGGGTTACCCTTGGTCGCTGATGACTCGATAGAAGAGTAGTAGCCGCTGTCACCAAGGCCGTTGGACTTACGCTTGCGTCCACCAGAGCGGCTATTGGACGGAAAGCGAGGAGCGCGAGGCGGCGTGTCCTCACGCATAGACCGGGAGACTGGCGGCGGAGGTGACGAATGGATGTCGGCCGGAGGTGGCGACGATGGGATCTGACGCGGTGGAGCCATGGTTCCAGGGTCATGGCCGTCGTGTGCGGTCGGGTCTGAGCAGGGTATGGTAGCATCCGACGACAGCTCGGTCTCCTCTGGGAACTTGCTAGAGTCAAAGCCTTTGCTGGAGCTTAGGGGGGGCAGGCTAGCGGAGGTGGACGTGGTTGGGCGCGCTAAGTCGCTGGGATAAGCCGGGACAAACCCATCAGGGTTAGTCGGTCGGCGGTTGGACTTAATCTTGTAATACAGCTTCTCGAAGCCTGCATTAATGACCCAATAATGGCCCTTTCCGGGATCGTCCTTGGGCCGCTCCTGCTTAGAGAACGACTTGCTGAGGGAGAGGTTGTGGCGGATGCTGTTCTGCCAGCCCGTGTCGGCCGTGTTGCGGTAGAAGGCAAAGGTGTCGGAGATCCATTTGTAAATCTGAGCCAGCGTCAACTGGCGCTTCGGTGCGCGTAGAATGGCCATTCCGATGAGATTCGCGTAGCTGTACGGCGGCTTGTTCCCGTCGTCTTCGATGTCCGGCATCTCGCTCGGCTCCGGCAACGGCCCATCTTCTTCCAAGACGCGTACATCGCGCACCACCTTTTGCTTCTTGCTGCTGCTGCGGTCACGCATAGGCGCCGAATCCATCAGAGCGCGCTTGTTTCCGGCTTTCATCGGGGGCTCTGCTGCAGAGAGAGTGGGCAACGCCTCGGGCATAGAATACATGTTCTCCTTGTCGAATTGGGATGGGAAGCTGGAAAAGAAGTGCGGGTTGGGCGCCATCATGTGTGACTGGTCGGGCAAAGGTCGCGGAATCCGCTTCATGGGCGCGTCGGTCTGGAACTGCTGCTCGAGGGGCGGGGGCAGAGACACGGTGTTGAGGCCTTTTTCGAAGAGGGCGCCTGGCGGAGGAGAGCTGGAGCCGTGTCGAGTTTTCCGCGGCGAAGGCGCCTGTGCGAAGGTCTGCGGCGGCGCGAGGAGGGTGTGGTGGTCGTCCGACACGTCCGTCACGGAAGGGAAGGCGTCGAGATAGCTTGGGTCGAAGGCGGCGACCTCGTGGTGGTCCTGAGGGGGGAGGGGGTCGTTGAAAATCTGGACAGGAGGCTGTCGACGCGTTGTAGCCATGGCGGACACGGCTGCAACGGCCAGCTCCGGGCGTGTATATAGTCGTCGAGCGCTATGACGCGTGAAATCGCGTGGAGTTTTGCAAATTGAGTTCTTTTGGGCCAGTTGGCACGGTCGGGCGGGCGTTGTTGTGGGAGATTGCGATGGCTACGGCGGGCGGGCAATGGTCGACGTGACAGACCGGGAGTGCGCAGTCGGGCGGCGAGGAAGAGTCTGCTCGAGTATGTGCGTGGTCGACTGCGACTAGATGTGAGAAAGGAGGTGCGCGGGCGGGACTCGCGTTTTACCTGTGCGGAGGTGGATGAAGCAGCGGAGACTCGCTTGGGCGGCGCTAAAAAGCAGCGTGACGGCAAGCCTCTGATCGGCGCGGCTGGCTGAGATAAGATTGCGCGGAGAGAGGGCTAGAAGGTGTTCTGCTAATGGGGTGGGGTGGAGAGACGCGGGCGAAGGAGAAGAAGAAGAAGAAGAAGCGGTGGTAGTGGTGGTGGTGGTGGTGGTGGTGGTTGTGATAGCAGTAGTAAAGAGGGCGAGGGTGGGTGCAGGCAGAGCGGGAGCGAGCGAGCGAGTAATCGGGCGCGGACGTGGACACAGCGCGGGCAAGGGCAAGGGCGAAGGGTGAGGAGGTTACTTACTTGGAACAGGCAGCGCTGGCCTTGGCGCGAAACGCAAGGAAGGAGCAAGGGCGCGGGGGCCAATCGCGGGCAGCCATGACGCGACCGCGCCCGGAGCTGTTTCTCCCAGTGCGGCCGCGTTCGAGAGTCGAGCCACCAGACGCGAGCCCTCAGGTCTCTCGCTCGTCATACAATACCGGTAGTATGCTAGTGTACAGTGGCATACCGGTAGTAGTGCGTGCGCTACCAAGCGCGCAGGTATCGCTCGACGCGCAGGCTGCCAGCGCAAAGAGCGACCACCGCATTCCCCATCCCATCGCCCACCGGACGCAACGGCCGTCGCAGAACGTGGCCGCGCCCAACCGCCCGCAACGCGTCCACGGTGTCGCACTCGGTCAGACGCGACACGGCGCCTCACCAGCTCTCTCTGTCCCGTCCCGCGCAAGCCCTCCAGCCTATCGTCCCACGCCGCTCACCACGAACCACGGTGCTAATGAAACCGGCAGCATGCAGCGTGTACGCCCATCACCCATGTCGTCGTGCGGGCCCGTCTCCACCAACCAATGCGCTCCACACAACCACCGCATTGCCCGATCGTGGCCGCGCGAGCAGCTGCCGGCGTGCACGAAGCCCGATGGCGATACTCCAACGCCAAATAGCCGGCCGAGCGGCAGTATGGCATTGACGCGTGCGTTCCTCTTTCGCGCCCGCTTGGCTGTGCCGTTGCTTGTTCTCTGTCCGCCTTCACCTTTGACGTCTAGCCCCGTGCTCCGTAGCCACATGCCATGGCTCCACTGCGAAGAGTGGCTGACAGCTGCCTGCCATGTGCGAGCACCGGGCGTGAGAACCCCCGGCGTGCGAGATGGCTCATGCGAGGGACAGCAAGCTACATTTCTCGGCACCACTCGAGCGCTCCGGCTGCCAATCGTTGGCCCATGGTTCCTGCATTGGTCCAGCGAGGGCAGTGGTGCAGCGCGCTGTGTCAAACCATCGGGTTCATTCGTTCGCGTGGTGTTGAGGCGGTGCGCGAACGAACTTCTAGCGCGGACATGTCTCCGATGCGGGTCTTGAGTGGGTTGTGCGGGGCCGATTACCGGTACTACAGCGTGACTTGCCGACGCTGCGACGTGGTCATGTGATTCTCTCCACAGGGCTGCTGGACACCACGAACACATTCTTCTGTCGGCGTGTTCGGAACCGTGATTCATCTTTGGTCTCTTTGCTCTGGTCACTCGTCCTTCATGTCTGATCATCCGTCTCGCCTCCCCAAGTCATATGTCCATTCCACCATCTCTTCGCATTCCGCGCTCCTGGACTTGCAGACATCGTCATTTGCGCATCTCATCACCGGACCTCAAATGCAATGGCGGAGTCGAAAAAGAATAAGACTGCAACTAATCAAGCTAACCCTACTCAACACCCACAGGAGGCGTCGAGTAGTATCACCCATCAGACTCTCGAAGAAGGTCAAAATAATGATCAAAGGCCAAAAGGGCAAGTCTGAATAGAACAACAACCATCCAAAAATATGAAAGAGTGACGTGGGCCTTCGGACCTCTTCCCCCCAGCCCAAAATAAAGAAGATACATCACCAATTTACACCAAACCTAAACACTCATCTCACCCCCTTCCCCTTCAGTGTCACAAAGAAGACATTGGTCAAACCCCCCAGCACCTCTCTACGCCGGCGCACCCTGCGGAAGCGGAACCGGATTCACACTAAACCGTCCACACCGCCCGTTGGAAAAGTACATCGCAACCTTCTCCGGGAACTGTTCTTGCCCACGAATCGTGCCCAAGTAGAGCGACAAGCCACCCGCCTTGCAAGAACCCCCGCTCGGCGAGTTCGTCGAGATGGATTGAGGGGCCCCCGTTCGAGTAGTAGACACACTAGTGGCGATGCCGAGCGTGCCGTTCGACGAGTCTCCGGGGAAGACGCCCGAAGGTAGACCTAAGGGAAGAGCAGACATGCTTGGGGCGGGGAAGTAGGGCTGCGTGAGGCGGAGGTGGCATTCAGAGTATCCCGTGGCGTAGATCGAACCGGCGCAGAAGTCCTTTGCACGGTATTAGCAAGAGCGAGGAATGCGAGGAAAGGGAGGCTTACGGTCTTGTGACACTGAACGCAGCAGGAGATGGGATCGGGCGTGTACATGATTATCTCGTTCTGCATCGGGAAGCCTTCCCGGGGGCGGTATGTGACGCGGTCAAAGTACATCGTGCTGCCATTGGCGGCGGTGATGTGGTTGACTGCATCATTGCATTAGCACAGCTTCCTCCTCCAGCTGCTTCACGTCCAAGGGCTACTCACCAACATTGTTTGCAGCGCAGGCTGCATAAATCGTCTCGGCGGCCACCTCCGCCGTGACCGTCGAAGTTTGCGTCCTCGTCACAGTGCTCAGGTCAGTAACAGTCTTCTGCTGCGCAAATCTCGTCACCGGTTCTCCCCGCACAATCGTGGTGACCGTCTCATCATACGTGAGAGTGATAGTGCAGTTGAGAGATTGTGGATAGCGACGGTACAGTCCAGTGTAAGTACCGTTGGGATATGCGATCAAGCCGCCGGAGTAGCCAGGGGGAGTCTGTCGCCTCAGCAGGTGGGTGACCTCGTCGGGGCCTTCGAGCTCGAACCGCTTGAAGCGCGAGATGACCGGCACGGTCGTAGGCGCCGGCACATTGACCAAAACCAAGGGCACGAAGGCGGAGGGCGTGTCGACCGTGCTGGCTGGAGGCTTGCTGGTCGAAGTCATTGTAGTGACGGCAAGAACCGTAGCTATGTTGGTGTAGTGGGTCGCGCTCGGGGTCACGGTAACAGTGGACTGGGTCGTGATGGACAACTGGACGGTGTTTGTGGTCGCGGTGGAAAAGTACAATGTTGCGAAGGATGTCTCCGTGCTTTCGTCGAAGCCATAGTGCGTGAAGCAGTCTGTGGCCGTTCTCGTGGCGGTCGAGGTTGACTGCGCGGTGATGGCCGGTAGAGCTGCAAGGGCGGCGAGGAGGGTGGTGACGAGCATGGTGCCGGTCGTGCTAAGATCAAGCGAATGGACGAAAGAGCAGATGGTTAAGCGATTGTAGTTGCTCGATAGATGGACGGCTGGGGAGGTGAAGAATTCTTATATGCAGAATACGATGACAGGACGCGAGCACATGGCTTGGTAGACCAAGTCCAGGCGGCAAAAAAAGTGCGATCCAGAAGTGGTTGCTCAAGCCGCATGCCATAACGCCTAGCGAGCTGCAAGGCTTGGTTGCTTGAGTGCAAACGGCATAGAGTGATTCAATGCCACGGTGTCATAGCTCGAGACCTTCCCCATGACACCTATGTGCTCCTCAGAAGGCATCGTGGCGCTGGAAAACTTCCACAAAGACGTCGTACTGCCGTATATACGCGTGTCCAGTGGACATATTCGCCCCAAACCAGCTGCACGGTTCGTCCGTTACCACATTAAGCGCAGGGGTGTTGTCTGGACTCTTGTATTCATGTCATAGGTTTCGCACAGCCCGCCCCAAGGTCCAGAATTGTGCATGTTTGGGACCGGACAATCGTCCCGTTGAGGAGGGTATGATAGCTTGGTAGACGTGAGTCTTGGTCAGTCTAGATGAGAGGAATGAAAGAGTTAATCGAGCTGTTTAGTTAGGTCCCGTGCGTCTGGGTGATCGGACGATGGCGGTACAGACACCTGTAACGGGGATTCCGGTAGAAGGTTTAGAAACATGGCGGCCTTGGGTACTCTAAGGGGGTTCTTAGTCTGTCGTTTCTTGAGTACAAGGGCAGTGAAGAGTTGTGCTTTGGGAGAACTTACCCGGTAACGTGAGGGATGAAGACGACGAGGAAGCACCATGTGCAGTGACGATGGATAAAAGTGAAGAAAAAGGAAATTGGAAGAGGCCGAAGGTTCACAACCGTCGTGCGTATCTCGAGATGGAACCGCGGTTAAGTGTCCCGACCGTCTGCCATCATCCCTTGCGTCGATCACCAAACGGCGGACTACGATGAACGTGTGGCTGACGCCACAACTTTATAAATTGTCTAGAACATGCAGCACCGGCTGCATATTCCAACCCGGACGTTATCCTTGCCATCTATCATCTATCATCTATTATCTATCGCTCAAATGGAGTCCGCGTTCTCGAATTGGAACTTTCTGGTGCACTCGGCCAAATGGGTCGCCAAATGGTCGAGCAAGAATGTGCGCCGCTAACAAAGAGATGTGTGGTCGGAAATTATGACCTCGTTCAGTCCGACGTTCGAGCCGTTTACTTCAGCTCGTCCGCGTAACAAGGGAGTGACTATTGAAAGCCCACGACGGTAGAGCTTCGGAGTAATCGCACGCTTGTGTACCTTGCCACCTCAATAATCCCGCGAACCAATCCTCAGACCAGGCACGCCTTTCAATCCCATCTTTCCGACGACCCTCTTGTCGATCATTGGCGGCTCCGGGCATCCCATCGCCCTGGAGTAATCGTTGGCGATCTTGACCAAGTCTTTGTTGTCTAGCCTCAGCTTCTTGACATATGTCTTGTTGTAGCCCAAGAACGCTTGATACGCCTTGGCCTTTGCGGTTTCCTCAACATAGGGAAAGGCCTTGTCTACGACGGGTTGGTACTTGGGGAGCTCGGCGACTACGTCGACCGGGTACGACTTGATGGGAAGACTCGGGTTGGTCTTAGTGAAAAAGGTCTCGTTCTCGTAAAGGAGCATAATGGCTCGGCCTTCCTTGCCAGCACGTGCAGTCCGGCCCACACGATGAATGTATTGTTCAGTATTCATGGGCAGCCCGACCTGGACGACCAAGCTGACGTTCGGAAAGTCCATGCCGCGACCGACGACATCGGATGCGACTAATATTCCTTTCGTGGCCGCCTTGAACTGTTCCGTTGTGCGGGTGCGTGCGGGCTGACTCATGCGACTGTGCAACTCGAAGACTTTGAACTGCGGCAGCGCCTGCTTGTACAGGTCGTGGAGCATGCCCACGCCGTTGGCGGTAGTGCCGAAAACCATGACCTTGAACTCGTCTGGGTTGTCGTTGTATTCCTTGTCCAGAATGGCGAGCAGAGCAGCGAAAGTCTGCGTCACTGACGGGACAGCGACGGCAAATTGTGGCACGCGATCGACCGTGGGCGATTCGTTGGGATCCATGGTGGACAAATTGGCGTAGCCGGGGAAGAGCACGTTCCTGAGCACGTCGCTGACCTTCTCAGGCAAAGTTGCCGAGAAGCACATGCCTTGCCATCCGTCACTCTTGGGGGGGAGAGTCCTCAGAATCTTCTTGATAGCGGGAGCAAACCCAGCATCCAACATGCGATCTGCCTCGTCCAGAACGAGTGTCTTGAGATGGCTCAGCTTCTCGCGGACCTGTTCCTCGCCCAGAATGTCGTCAAGACGGCCGGGGGTAGCTACGAGAATAGTAGGGTTTCCTTGCATGAACTTTTTCAAGGTCGAGGCCCGCTGGGTTCCGCCAAAGGCAGTGTGGCACTCCATCCTCTGCGACAGACCAGCTGTAAGGCCTTCGGCTTCCTTGGCGATTTGCAGTGCGAGTTCGCGAGTAGGACAGATGACAAGAATGCCTACCTTCCCCCTGGGTGGCTGGTTGCCGGATAGGAGGTTCTGCAGGGCCGGGAGAAGGAAAGCGGCCGTCTTGCCCGTGCCTGTCTTCGCTTGCACGAGGCAATCGGACGACAGCGTGGGCAGCTCTGTGAGAACTTTGTGCTGTACGGGCGACATATATTCAAAGCCTAAGCCTTTCACTCCGGCCAGGAGGCCCTTGTCCAGCTTGCCTTCCATGGCGCTATAAGGCGTCAGGCCTTTCGTCGCCGAAGCGGGAAGCCCCTTCAAGGCCTCTGTCGACGGCATGGAGGACTCGGCAGGCGGTGCGGCTTGCGTGTGTGCGTTGCGTACGGGCATTCTGTCCATGGTCAAGGGAGCTTCGGGGATTTCGTAGGGAGCAGACGCGGGCTTGCGGCCTCTGTATGCGCCGCCTCCGCCTCTGCCTCGGGAGCTGCCTCTGGCACCGCCCCTTTCGCCGGGACCTCCTCCGCGTCTAATAGGGTGGCCCATGGTTGAGAGTATCGAGTAGTTTTGTTGGTGTTTTGTGTGGGATGTGGGGGTTGTGGGTTGCTGTTGGGTCAAGAGCAAGGGCGAGATTGGGGATAACGAAGAAAACTGAGACTGCAGGAGCGGTCGATGGAAAACTCTGAGAGACAGTGATTTCATTGGCTATATGACAACCAGCACTACGCTAGTGGGAAGCCTGAAGGATAAAGCAGCTTGGAGATGTTTGGAAAAGCCTGAAATGAACGGAGGCGGTGTACAAAGCGAAGAACAATAGTTGATGACCTCACACGCAGAGCCCATCTGAAAAAGTTTGGGATGGACGCGACTGCCAAGAGCGGACCTGCTGAGTAAGCACGCATCTCACCAACGACGAGTCATCTCCACTCCCACGCTTCAAGCAAGGGCTGACATTGAATGTTTCTTTGTCCGTAATTGTATTGTTTCTTCTGTCATAGTCCTCACATCGTAAAGGTGTGCTTGAAACTCAATCTTCGCATTCGTTCGTATGCCTCCCAAAGTGAAACCCCAACGACCGTGGCAGGCAGTCGCCCACGCAGCGCAGAGACACCGAGACTCGACCATATCGCGTCTTTCTCCTCCGACACCCAAATTACCCTCGGTACTGCCGAAGAATGTCATATCTATACCAAGTGAGATTCTAGACGCCCGGACGGTCACTATCACCGATCTACCTCCAGAAGAGCTGCTCGTCTTGCTCAGTACTGGCCAACTCACTGCAGTAGCTGTCACGACAGCCTACCTTCAGCGAGCGGGTGTCGCGCAAGGTCTCGTCAATTGTATAACCGAACTGCTCCCTGAATTGGCTTTGGAGCGAGCTCAACAGCTAGATGCCTACTACCAGCAGCACAAGCGTCCAATTGGTCCTCTCCACGGATTACCGATGAGTGTCAAGGAGCACATCGGGCTCAAGGGTATGAGGTGTACAACGGGATACATATCACACTGGGACAACGTTTCGAAAGAAGATGCGCATATCCTGCAGATACTGCGCGATGCAGGTGCTGTGTTTCATTGTAGAACTACGGTGCCTCAGACGATGATGCATCTTGAGACCGACTCCAACCTGTGGGGCGTGACGAACAACCCCCACCACTCCGCACTAACGTCCGGGGGAAGCTCAGGCGGAGAAGGCGCTTTGATTGCGCTACATGGTTCCTGTCTCGGCATTGGCTCCGACGTAGGCGGCTCGATCCGCAACCCAGCGGCGAATTGTGGCGTCTACGGTATTAAGCCTACAGCGTTCCGGATACCAACTGATGGCTGGGGCTATATGATGGCCGGCGCCGATACCGTAGAGTCTGTTCTGGGTCCACTTTCTACCACTCTCGCCGGGTTGAAGCTCTTCATGAAGACTGTTATCGACGCAGAACCATGGCTCACGGAACCCGCACTCATACCGATGCCTTGGCGGGACGTCAAGCTACCACAAGACCGTCTTCTGAAGATCGGGGTGCTATGGCACGATGGTGTTGTGCGACCGCATCCACCCATCACGCGCGGCTTGAAAACAATGTCGGAGAAGCTAGTACAGAATGGCATCGAAGTAGTCGACTTTGAACCTTATCTACATGACGAAGCTTGGGCGATCTTAGCATCCCTATACTTCACCGACGGTGGCGAAGAAGACTCTAAGGCCATCAAGTCCTCGGGCGAACCGTGGCGTCCCCTTTCAGAATTCATCATGAAGAACCCATGCGTGAAGAAGCTCTCAGTCGGCGAGCTCACCTATTGGCTCGAAGAGCGCGAAGCCTATAGAAAAGAGTACGCGCTGCACTGGAAACATTCCGGCATAGACGCGCTACTGTGCCCTGTCGGCCCTGGAGTAGCTCCCAAGCACAACACGGCGAAATACTGGCCTTATACTTCCCAGTGGAACCTCCTCGATTATCCTAGCGTCGTGTTTCCGGTTTGTAAAGTCGACAAGCTGAGAGATCGATGGGAAGGCGAATCCAAGGCGCTCAGTGGGCATGATGAAGATAACCGGAAGTTATGGGATGAAACGGAATTCGATGGGGTGCCGGTAAGCTTGCAACTGGTTGGGCGGCGGTTTGAAGACGAGAAAATCCTAGCTATCCTGGAGCATCTGACTTCTCAGATCGGATTGCCGTTCGAGAAGTCCACTTAACGAGGATACGGCGGCTCTGTTATCGAGTCATTTCTTGAAGACGTCGTCATCTCAGGGTACCACGGCTGCGTCCCCTGTGTAAACACCAGACACTGTCAATCGGTCGCATGATCTATTCTACTTTAATTGTAGCTACAAGCCATGCGTTCCATACATGTACCAACGAGCACTGCCAACTTCGCAATGCACTCAGTTAACGACCTCAACGATTGGGAGTAATTACATGTTCCGGGACATGATTCGGGACTTCACCACTCGCACGACCGAGTCATCGGGATCTCCACCGGTTAAACTCCACTCGCTGTTAATTTCACAGATTTTTTTTTCTTTCATCTCCTCCCAAGCACATGAGACGCGGCCTCAAAGTGTAACTTTGACTACGAAGGGCGCGAACGCATAGCATAGTCAAGCTTCCCATCATCCAAAAGACTGACTCCATCAACACGGTGATCATGGAGATAAAACCCACAGGCCCAGCCGATTGCTCCCCCAGCGTTGCTCAACAGATGGGCAGGCATACACCGCCTCCCCTGTGGAGGATTCAGCTTCGCCCAAACTTTTCTCATTTGCGCAAACCCGCCACTTCTACCTTGTCCTTATAGACCTCCCGAAAGAACTTCGTCTCGAAGTCTACTCTTACCTCTCAGCTCCCACCTTCGAGCCCATCGACGGTCTCACCCCCAGGCGATTCGGCTACTGGTCCATTATATGATATCACACTTTACCTCTCCTCTGTCGAACCGCACACGAGGAAATCATGAACATCATGCGCACCGTGAACGACAGACAGCCTACAACAGTGCTTTGTTCTACCGAGAAGCATCAGAATTATTGCGTACTGCAAACGGCCCTGCAACGCGGACATACGGTTGATTGTGAGAAGAGGTCTAACGTTGGTGGTGACAGTGTTGGGCCCGAAGCTGTGAATGCGGCGATGTAGACAGTCTGAACGAGTATCCCGTTAAGCCAGCGGTAAAGCGCTACCAAAATGGCTTTGAGGTACCGGGATTTGCACTACTTCTTCGTGCAGACGTTCATGCAGTTAAGTCGGGATCTAGTCATCTGGCTCACAGTTACTATGAAGACGCGAACGTATGCGACTTATCGCGGCTGACCGAATGGTCCTACGTGCGATAGAACGGTCACATGGTATACGCGGGACGTGTGCCATTTCCGACGCAAAGTGCTATACGCTGTTAGGTTTCAGCGTACCAGTGCTACGCAAGTCACGGTGAAAATGACCATCTCGGCGATCAATCAGATAAGGCATATGAGATGATCAGCCGTCTGTTCTCAGTGAAAAGGTTTACAAACGGTCTGGATGTGGTGTGTGAGCCGCTGGGGGAGATGGGTACAGTGAATTTCGCCCTCGTGGTTGGAGCTGCAGTGGTGGATGAAACCCAGATCGGATGAAATTCAATGTCCGACGCTAGTCCCGATTATGACTAATGTTTCTTCTGCGTTTCGCTAAACGTACACTTCGTACTCAACCAAACCTCACACCTCAAGACCACACCACAAACTGTCGGAGAGCCCAGCCCACTCAACAATCGTCTGCGAATTATTGCTTTTTATCTCACCCGCTTCAGTCTCCTTCTTCGAGAGATGATAATGGCGTTCCAAGGCCAAAAGCGGAGCCCCTTGCTTGCCCTCCCATCCGAACTCATCGACGAAATATTCTCGTACTTCACTCCGGAGCGTGATTTTGAGGCGGACTGGAGAATCAAGGGGGCGCCCATAGAGCAGTATCGTGAAGATCGCAACAAGCGTGGAAGAGCTACACTTCGCAAGCTTTGTCTGGTCTCAAAAGATGTTCATCGACATGCAGAGCTCGCCCTCTATTCCTGGGTCGGTGTACTAGGCAGTCCCCCTGATACCAAACAGCTATGCGCGGTCTTGTTCAAAACATCCTCCAATCCACGTTTGGCTCAGAGCGTTAAATACGTCGAGTATTTCTCCGATCGTGATGATCATCAGATGCTCGGGGCGATCAACGAGCCGGAAATACGTTTAGCGGTAGAGACGATAGCGGCAGAAACAAAGGGAACCGAGAAGCTCGCGCAATGGAGAGAGCTCTTCAAGCTGCACGTCAACGCATCTCTAGTAGCGCTCATTCTTGAGCATTCCTCCAGCCTTCAACATCTTAGCTTGACCGACCGGATGCAGGAGATGGTGCAACGCGATACTCCCGACCCATATCGGGTGTTCGGTGCTAGCCTTGTACCACACTTCCATTTTCCAAAGCTACAGGTTCTGTGCCTTAGCTTGATGCAAGGTTCGACGGCGGGTGACTTGAGCGCTTTCATTCGCAACCTTCAAACACTTCCCCAGCTAAGATACCTGAAGCTGGACTGTGGGGGAGTGGGTCTAAATGAGGCGGACGAAAAAGTTACCCTGGAGTTTCCCGCACTACGGACCATAATTCTCTACGCTTTCGGAGGTTCTCCTAAGATTCTTGCCAACTTCATCGACGGCTGCCATGAACTCCAGAACATCTCGTGGCCCTTCTTCACATCCGATCATGATGGAGATAGGACCCTATCTGCCGATCTATCCGCTATGGAACGGGCTTTGGAGAAACACCATGCTTCCCTTAGAACCCTAGAGATCCGTCTCGGGTTTCACCACCACCGCGGTCGTGCCGCTCCGCTCGCCCGTTTGGCAAACTTTCCTAACCTTACAAAACTGACTATCGACACTGTGAGCCTCCTAGGAGCCCCTTGGAGCCCCAATGCCACTAGCGCAGAATCGAGGTGGTGGTACGAGAACACGCATTTTCGGCTTAGCCAGCGGCTTCCTCCCAATATCGTCGAGCTATCTCTATACAACTACCACTACTTTGAGGATGGCGTACTTGTACTACGGGACTTGGCGGAGGATTGTGAACGGTTGCCACATCTGAAGACGGTACGTAAATCCGAGTACTGGCTGCGTCCTAGAATCCACGAAGTCCAGCTGGCCTGGAGAATCAGGTACCGAGAATCTTCTGGATATGCGTTGCTGACTTTGTGCGCCAACGTCTAGGTATATATCTACAACGGGGGCTTACCGGATACAGATTGGCCGGAGCTTTCGAGATGTTTTGCTAAGAAGGGTGTGATCTTGCTTTAGGAGGTCTTGACACGGCCACGGAGTCATCATCTAGGCCCCATCTTTGGGCGTTGAAGCGAGCCGGATGGTGATGATCTAGATTTGCTGTGTAAAGCGCGACCAAAGCGCAACATTTGTACTGAGGTGATCAAGAAATGCAATGCTTATGGGTTTGCTGGCAATACCCCGGCGGTATTTGTTTGTATCCCTGACTTGAGTCGATGTGTTTCATGCACCATTGACTACCTATCCAAGTAGCATCTCGGCAGTTCGTTTCAGTGACGAAGTTTCGGGAAGTCTCTTCCATTGATCTACCAGGCAAACATCGACACTACACTGGGAAGACTCAAGGTCCACGCGCTGACCTTACAAGACACAACCGCTGCACCATCTCCAAACTGGCACAAACTGGCACAATCTCAACATGGAACATCTTTTCAATGAGCTCTGGAAGAGCGACGTCACACCTATACTCGATACGGTCATAGACTCGAAGGATCTGCATGTCGAAGCGCGACCAACCGTTTCGTTGCGTTAGTGTTATCCAGACGAGCCTGCACACTCCCCTTCCAGCTGATATACGTGCGTTGGTGCAGCTTTACTGCCAGATTTTGGCGCGCAAGAATGCGGTGGCTGGCGTAGAAGCGAATCTTCCAGTGCCGGAACTTCATGGCTTCGTAAGAATGGTGCATATGTTACTCTTTTCGCGCTTACTAGATGCGATGGGCCTTCACCATGGATGTTCCGAGCTACGATGGTAAAAGATAGTTGGTAGCGCAGGTAGTGTAGCTAGCTGCAACATAGGTGTATTTACTTGAACCTGATGATGCAGTTGCAATGCGCAGTTCACTTGCACTGAAAGATCAGCGAGTAAGAGATCGTGATCGCAATCTGTCGCTGCACCACCAACACCGAGGTCTCAACACTTAGGCAGGATTAGAGTCGAGCCCATCGCTGCGCCATGAAGTATTGTATGCTTCACAATTTTCATCTCGCTTCCCCGGTTATCAGGATTGGCTACACCAAGATTCCTAGCGTAATGCGGAAACGATCCGCCCGCCACGAGCAGCCGTATTCTCTTCCCCACAACAAATCTGTGTGCGCACCAACGAAGCCCAAGTGTTAATGGTTCCTCCATATCCCGCTCCGGATCTAGTCGCTGATAGACCTCACATATGTTGCGCGATTTGCCATTTGCGTCTACTTCGCTGATACGGACGAATATGTCGGCGTAAGGACTGCTCGTTGAGTGAGCGAATGTGATAGTAGCTCTGCCGACGAACTCAACATCGGTATCGAGTGGCTCCGTGGTGAATGTCAAGACATCGGATCGTGTAGATAGTACTGTGTCGTCGACACTTCCCGCTTTTCCTCGGAGTCTGTCGCCGCCAATAGTTGGTGTTGGATTAGCGGGATCGAAAAGGAAGTCTGACAATGCAGTCCCCGGCTCTGGTGCCTCTCTGTGTAATTTGTTCCCGGAGTGGAGATGTAGGGTATACGGATCAGTTGGAGGCGGGAATACAGATGCCCAATGCCACTCTTCCGCGCCTGTTACAAAGTAGTACACAGGCTCAGGACGGACCGCCTCCTGCTTCTTTGCGAGGTACGTCTCCAGCCAGCCTAGCAGTTGCTGTGGTGCGAGCCTGGTAAATCCGCCCCCGCTGTGGTCCCATGGTCCCATTGTTAAGGCCACATTGCAGCCGCGCTCATGCAAGCGAAAATATTGCTCCATCGTTTGTTCCAAAAAGATATCGTGCCATCCGCTAATCAATAGGATCGGAATCTTCGTGCGCTCCAAAGCTGTGCCCAGGTTCCGTGGCGCGTAAAAAGGATTCCGCAGGTCGGTCGTTGTCATTATGGTCTCGAGCCACGGCACTTTCCCAGGAAGAGCGGCCTTCACGGCCTGGACCAAGGGAATACTTTCTAGGACTGAATTGAATGGATCTCGATGCGCGAGTTTGTTGATCCATTTCTTGAGCACTGAGTTCTGTTCCCCTTGTTTCGCAACCATATTGCCCCAAGTAATGATCTCCATATTCAGCGCGCCGGTCTGCCAAACCCATCGACCCATGTCATGAGAACCCACGATAATAATCGCCGCAACCATATCTTTGGGTGGGTCGGTCAAAAGCGCCCATTGGGTGAAACCGAGATATGACGAGCCGACTGTAGCAAAAGTACCGGTATACCACGACTGCTCCCGCATCCATTCCACAACCGCTTTGCCGTCTTCTACCTCATCGTGACCAGGATCGAACTCCCCACCAGAGCCAAATGTACCCCGGCAGCTGACGAAGAGTACTTGGTAGCCGCGCGATGCGTATTTCCGGCCGAACATCAAGCTGATAGGAAGACCTCGGCCGTATGGAGAGCGCACAAGAATCGTACCATGCGGCTCTGCGCCGTCGGAGAGGATGGGTGCGTAAAAAGTCGCCGCGAGTTCGATACGAGATAAACCTGACGAGACTGGAATGCGCACGGGTTCGGCTCTGTAATTGCATGTCTCTGGAGGGAAGCCGTATGCCCAGCCGACGCCCCGATCGAGGAGCCAGCCAAGATAGCCGCGTGTCCATGCCTGCTCGTCCCCTGCAACGTTTGCCATTGCAATGTTTTGGATGAGATGTATCTCAAATGTTGAAGGTTTTATGTGTAGATGTTGTTATACTGGAGGCTTTCGATAAGCTTCAGGGGATCCTGATAGCGTTGGTGCTTGCCAAAACAAGAATAGTGTACACTTCCACATCTGGACCTGGCGGATGGAAGAGCTCCGGCGCTCCGGCGATCCCGATGACCCGCCGCTTCCGCGACATCACATCAACGTGCATAAAGACTTTCAAGACTACTTACGGCAAGCCGTCGTATTCTAGTCTAGGTCCATATCATATTGAATTACTCCTACGATGCACTTTACCTAAGTCTAGACGTTGTAAAAAGTGATTGTCGGTTCAATATTTACATACGATGTGATAGACGCTTGCAACCAACAAGCAGCTATCTCTATGGACTCATTGCATCATGGGTCGATAGTTCCCTAGTTGGGCAATCATTAACAAGGTTGCTATGGAGATGAATTCACGCTGTCACACTACTAGCGACTCTGATATTCACTCTCACGACGGAAGAATCTCCACTGCGAGAGTTCCCTAAGCGCCTCGCACGTCGAGCTTTCGCATAAGTAGCCTCGCGCACTCAGAGATTTTGACGCAACCGATGATCGCGCAATGAATTTACTCAACACAACTAAGACACGCGACCCAAAATAGAGTGGAGAGGCTTTCCCAAGCGCATCCGAGAGGTCCCATTATGGATGCGAACAACGGCGCTGCGGTGGCCGTAGATACCGCCGCTGATAATGATGGCTACGAAACAAATTCCGAGAGTCCAAAACCTCCACGGGAGCCCAGACCCTGTGTCCCAGTCCAGCCCGAAGAGGGTCCATCAGAACATACTCGCGCGTGTGGGCCAGAAGCCCTACCCTTTCTGAGAAGCATCATCCCGGAGCTCTCAAACTTACCAAGTACACTGAAATGAGGTCTGAAAAGAATAGCAAGTTACCAGAGTATCAGCCTGTGCGACATTTTCTCAGGAAATACGTTGGCGCGGAACGTGAGAAGATGAAAGACGGTAAGCTTTGGACCTATCTGCAGCCGCACAAGAACCCAAAAATTGGCCTGAAGGATTCGACTCGAATGGATTATTTGTCCACTTTGAGAGACAGCGGCCAGTATGCGGCCTCAGTCATCGTCAAATTCAACACCAATGGACTCACGGTCAACGATTTCGAGATTGTCGAGAATTTCTCCAATGTCCAAACCTATGCGCAATTCTACGCTGTCATCAAATACTACTTCCTACTAGCCGTTGAGCATGGCGAGCTTACTCAGTACTTCATCTCTATCAGTTCTTCTTTCATCGCAGATGTCAAGGATGCCATGAAGTGTAACGGATACATGGTTCAAGAGCGTAGCGCAGGATCCGGTGAGCCTGCGCATCCGGTTGAGGATGTCGACAAGGGACTCCCAAGGGTTCAAAACAATACAAAATAAAAGGACAGAGAGCTGCTCAATGCTGGACGAGTCGTAGGATCGAGTGGGGAGTTGTGTTTGGAAATGCCCGCCAGTTTCCTCAAGGCAGAACCAGCGACGCGAGCTTTAGTGCGGATGGAGACCCCAACAATACGGCAACACGATCGCATGCCTCGCTCAAACGACGACCATTGCAGCACATCACAACTCTCATCACGAAGAACCTCACGAGTCTGGTACGTGAAGTCGGTCACAACAAATTGCGCGCATGACCGCTTAGCCACGTTCACGCCGAACACCAAAAAGACGATAGTAAAGCTGTTCCGATCAAGCTATTCTTCGGCTACATGCGCGAAACATCAAACCAAACAGACAGACACCAAGTTCGGGCTTACCTTTTCCCCGCAGCCTCGCAAATGTGCTTTCCAGAAGTCGCGTTCCGCGCATACCAGCCAGATGGCGACTCCTTGGGCCTTGACTTGGACAACATTGGGTCTGTCGCGGAACATGTTTCGGAAGCATTCCAAGGCTTGGCGATGACAAGGGAGAAGATGGTAGCAGTTGCGAAGTATTACTTCTTGGAGAAGATGGTCGCAATGCGAGTACCGGACGCTCAGTTCAGGTCTGTGATCCCCATTACACCAAGATTTGTGGAATCTTTGAGGATATGCTGCCAGGAACACGTACAGGCGATCGAGAGGATCCCTGTATCCCGCTCGAGCACTCGTGGTGTTGTAAGAGTGGTATCCCGCCCGACTTACTCTCGTGGCAGCGCGGGAGATGTGGGGTCGAGCTCGCAGCGGTCGAAACGCGAGACACGTCACTTAACGAACACGAGGACATCGGATCTGAAGTATGCCCGTTCTGTTTGCACTTTTCAAATGTCGATCATAATTTTGCTGACTACGCGATTAGTACTGGCGAGGCAACGAGCGTATCCATGGGTGTAAACGGAGCGCTTATTAAAGATACCACCACGGGGAATACGAATTCCGACATCAACTTAGCTGGGCTCAGCGAAGTCCTATCTAGACCAGTCGAGAATACAACGCAAGATCTACAAGCATTTATTGTCTCTGCTGAGCCCCCCAGCGTCGACACTGAGCTGCCGATGGGAACAAATCTGAAATATGTTGTTGAGTTGCGGGTCATTAAGCACCCCAAGATTAAGGGGTTTTATAGTCGGTATGGGTCCATTTATCGAATGTCGTTTCATACACTCTCCTGGATCCATTCCGTACAGGTCGCTTAAAAGAGTAATATACAGTAAATATAGAACATTAACAAACTAAGCCACTAACATTTTCTCCAACCCTCTCCCATTGGCAAGCATCAGCTTATCCTATTCAAGTTAGCGTCTAGTATTACATTTCAGAGCACAGGTCGATGATCACTCACCATTGCCCAACCAGGAAGCCACAAAGCCGCTCGTACGACCCACACATTTGAACCACTCCAAACCTTCCCCGCACTCCCATCAACTACAGCGCCCACAATCTCGTTGGCAAACTTCTGGGTTGGCATGTCGCTATACTTCTCTTCTTTCGCGATATCCTCCTTAACGGGAAGGTAGTGAGACCTTGACGGGATATCAACCGTGGGCGTGTTCGCAGCAATATTGGAGGCGACGTTACCCGCCATAACAGTGATGACGCGGACCTGGAAGGGGGCGAGCTCAAGGCGGAGGTTCTCGGAGAGCAGGTTGACGGCAGCTTTAGAGGCGTTGTATGTACCTGTAGGGTTATCAGAGCTGCTTCTTAACCAAAGCCATAGCGATAATTTTCATTCGCTGGTAACGTTGACATGGACTGTACAAGCGCTCAGCTCACTGAAACATACCTTGAAAAGGTAAGGGAACAACACCAGCCGCACTCCCCACATTTACAATTGTCCCCCTCGCGGCAATCAACAGGTCAGCAAAAGCCTGAACCATGCGCAGCACCGCCCAATAATTGACCTCGAAGATTGTTTTCCCGACGTCGAGATCTACATCGAGCAGTGGCATCACATATTGACCGCCAGCGTTGTTAACCAAGACGTCCAATGTCCCTCCAGTCTTGGCTTCCACCTCTTTCACAACTACGGCAATCGATTCCGGAGAGGTGACGTCCAGCGCGAACAGGTGGACATTGGGTAGAGTTTTGAGATCAGCCATTTTGTTGAGGGAGCGGGCGGTTGCGAAGACGGTGAAGCCACGCTTTTGGAAGGCAAGGACGAGGGCGTGGCCGATGCCGCCGGCGCTACAGCCAGTGATGAGAACGGTCTTGAGCGTCATCTTCGTGCTATATTTTTATGATGCTAGGTAGTTATAGCGAGATTGAAGTGAGAACGAATTTCTCAGATGGATGAGGATGTTGAAAGTGTGAATCTTGAATCTTGAACTTGTGTGCATCCACTTTCAATACCATGAATCTTCACTTATATATGCCGATGACTTTGTATGCTCCTGATCTGGTGCCACTGAAATCTATTCGGATCCAATGGGTCAGATTTGTCAGAATAAATGCCATAGAGGACAGCGTCCAGTCACCCGGCTACTCGGCGACTCGGCGAGACGGCGCAATTCAGGCGCGCAACAGGTGCGATGCTGCGATCAGATTTGCAGCGGGCCAAAACGTTCCTCCGCTCCGGTCAAACGTACGGGTTAGTAGTATTCTTGACGCGCTTCTAACGTTGATGACTCCACAAGCTGATGCGATGGCGTTGATGTTGACAATTTCGTAGTTGCTGCGCTGGGGCGGGGTACGCTTTTCGACCGGGGCTAGTCCCCTCGGTATCTGCAGCGGACGACTGACTGAGCCGGATGCTTTGAAAGACAGCGCCATCTCGCGGCTGTTCTCCTGCAACACAGGTGACTGACTTTTTTGACTTCGTCCTCGGTACAAGTGCAGGTAGGCATGAACTTCAGGGACTCTGACGGCCGGAGCATTCCGCCGCATAAGCTCCATAGTGGCGATTTCGCACTCAATGGCGTACTGTTCATCTTTCAAAGTGATCGTGAGTGGACTGTCAGAATGCCTGGGCAGGCGAACCCGGGCAATAACAGACTATTATCCTCGGCGATCATCTCAAAACAGATCCAGTACTGGCCTGCGGAGAAAGGCTTGCTCATAGTAAACTTTTGGCGGTGATCAGTTCGGTATGGCGCGTAAGAGCGGACCTGTGTAAGCTCTTGATGGTTTTCTCTAATCGCTCCTTCATTCCGTTATATTCCCAGCCGACATTCGACGCCCATTTTGTACTCAGTGGGGCCTTTGATGCCATGATCCTGATTCGAGAAGTTCCTTGCGCTGGCTTTGTAGAACCGAGAGATGGTTTTCCTCGCATCCGGCTCCAGGTGCGGATGCCGCTGGGATCTGTATAGGATGCCTGGAGTTGGAACTTAGTGAAAGCTACGTAGCATGCTTACTAACCAGTGAGTCACCCACCTGCTTCACCACGTCATCTACTTACAGCCCCGCCGATGGGGCTAGTGGCTTCACCCAAAAGCTTGTTAATAGCTAGAAAGCTTTGCCAATTCAATGAAGGATAACGGAGCTCAACTTGAAACCGCTCATCACGCTCATCACGCTCAAATTTGATACTTCGTTCGCCTAAACCATGCCATACGCTGATTTACGAACTAGAAACAATAAGCCTCGCTACTATCTCGCGTCCTCTGTGCTAGCAATATAAATTTTGCTTATTGTTATGTGATCGCCGTATTTGTAATTAGCAATGTTGAGCGTTTGCTCTGCGCATGCGATCTTCACTATTATGCTCTAATGCCCACCGTGGATGTCACCCGGTCACAAACCTAGCAAATGGGAGAAAAAAGATAGTAAAAAAGGCTTAAGCTGTTCTAAGATACCTGTATATAAGCGCCTAGACTACTAGGAATAGTTTTACATACGTACACCATTAGTGTACACAGAAGTGCTGCGAAATTCATTAAATTTTTCTAACTGTAACGTATAATGGGCGCAAGCAACCGTACTCGTCATAACAGACTGAAAAAGTGTCACCTACATGTACTTACCCAGTTATCTATCTAGCACGAAAATGAATGCAGAAGAGAAAGCGAACGCGTATAATCGGCCGTTGCAAAAGGTACGAGGAACAATAACTGTAGGTGAACCGTTGACTAAGAAATTCGTATTCGTATGGTAAGAGAGGACGTATGTTGGTCAAAGGATCATCGTATAATTTGTCGCATCCACAAACGTGTTGGTGGTCGTCTTTGCGGGGCTTGAGTTCGCACCAGTCGAAGGCATGTCATCTGGATCGAATATTTCAGATTTTGGGGACGTAGGTCCACTATCCAACAAGTTAGCGTATGATCGAACATAGTAACACTATATGGCTTTTCCGGTTGAGCAAGGCGGTGATGTCCTCGGAACAGATGGCGACCAGCTGGTATGTGGAAGAAAAACTGACATGAAGGAAGCTAGAGTATGAGGTCTAGCGCGAGCATATAGGAAACTTCTGGCTGTGGGTTGAGTCCAAACCAGTGAGCTTGATTGCAAAAGGACCTTGGGCATGGGATATTTATGGCACGTGAGACCGAAACCGAAAGCGATCCCGACGGCCGCGTCATTGTATTGACTACTCTAGTGAGCGCAACGCAAATATAGCAGGGAAATTGTGGTGATCGATCCAAAGGCTATACCACCAGTGCAGACAAGCTTCCGTGTCGGCGCGATTAGGTAATTCCCAGTGTAATTTGAAATCAAGCCAAAACGAAACCCCCTCGCCATTCGGACCCTCTCCATTGCGTAACGACAACAGCAACCGGGGACCTCAGGATATAGGAGGGAAGTCCTGAAATCTCGGCGTAAGAATGGCCGAGGTTCTATGCTCCGGGTAGGTTAAATGCTCCGCTGAGGAACTCAACAGTGATCATGGCTCGTGGGTCATGGTGGGTACGACAACTGGAATTCCAAGGCGGCCGCTCCCGGCAAACCTAATTCCGGTGTGGTACGATCCTTTAGGAAATCCACGGGTGGATGGTATGCTTGTTGGCAGTAAAGAACCCCAAAGGTTTCGGGAAGGGTACAAAACGTGTGTATTGCTTCACTTGAAGCTGAGAGGAAGATTCTGGATCTGGATTCGGGTGCGACCGGGTAAGGCAATTCTGAGCCGCTTCAACAAATTGGCTCGGATGTCGAAAGCGGTCCGACGGAAGGCTTGGGGAAGGTTCTGTGCAATGGAGCCACTTCCGATTTGGAGCGTCCATATGAGAAGGGAGGAAGGTCCTTCATTGAAGCTTTACGGCAAACGGCTACGAGATAGCTTATTCAGGACCGATGGGGCCTGAGTTAGTGCCTCTCCTGGTGTCCTTGGAAGGCTGGTTCAGCAATTTGGAGGGAATGAGACCATGTGGAAATCAAGGGTATAGTCCTTCGGTCTGGAAATAGATAGCCTGAAGGGAAGAAAGACAGCTCCATGGAAGAGAGAGCCTACTGGAAGCTTTTGTCGGATTGATGTTAGGTTGCTGGAGGATGAAACAAGGTGTGCTGGATCTTACATGAATTTCGTGGGGCGAACCCATGTTCTCTCAAACTATCCAGGAACAGCGGCCGTATCCGGAACTGCAAGGTGCCAAGGCACAGTTGACTAAAAAGGTCTCTACGCCCGTGCGCAAATGGCTTAACGGTTCGAAGGTGTCCCCGGGCAACCTTACCTGTCACTGTGGGCGCGCAGATATATGGACTGTGGGAACGCCAATTCGGCCTGGTGGTACGAGTGGAAGGCTCCGTATCTAGCCATGGTACTTCAGGTAGGCTCCGGGTTGTCCATGGACTGATCATCCATCCAATGTGATGGTTCGTACAATGGAAACCCGGAAGATAAGGAAATACCATTGGAGGGCGGAGGCATACCAGGAGAGAAAGACTGGCTAGTCATGCGGGAGGCCTCAGCATATCCAGACGGCAACGTGTCCACAGGGTTCCGAGTAGTGAACGTAGTCCAAGGATCTTCATCAAAGTATGGCATTGGTTGTCCAGTAAGTACGTACCGAAACCCATTTCCCCATTGTGCATTGTCCAACATAGGTTCTGTGACCGAATCGGATGGTTTTTGCGTAGTAGAAGCATAATTTTTGTCAAGCGTTGGTGCGGAAACGCGGCGAGGCTGCGGTGGCTCAGGGAAAATCTGGGGAGCATTTGATGGAGGCTCGTCTTTGATTGGTTTCTTCTTGGGTCGGTCGCTGTCTGATCCTGTAGACTTCCTTCTGCTCCAGTGAACAATGGATCGAGCTTAGGTATGAAAAGCACGTACCTTTTCACCGGCTTGCTCGGCCGATCAACGTGGATCAACATCTCTCCTTCGATGGCGTGGGTGCACTGGAAGTGGTCAGGCTCCAAACCAAAAACTTGTGCACTGGATGTGTGAGGCAGTCAATACTCTAGCTTTCTGTTTCCTGCAAGATTCGCATGCCCCCTGTTCACGGGTCTTCTTATATGCCTTGCGCTCCTCCGCAGTCATCTTTCGCTTCGTTTTGGGTCGCATGGGTTGTCCAGTCTGCGAGCTCCACACAAGCTGTTGTGAGCTAGCATTTGGTATAGCTCGTGAAGGTCCATATTTGGTGTTAGTGCTAAGTCTCGCTGGATCGGACATCGCGGGAGAGTGTATAGATCCCGAGTGGGAACGAGATGTGTAGCCTGATGAACTCTGTGGCCGGCTACGGTCTGGGCTGATCTCGATATACGCTTTGGCTCGGTCTTGACGCCTTTCGGAAAGCGGAAGGTCCACGGAGGTGATCATAGTAGGCGTGAGAGGATCTTTCGCTCGCATTCGCTCGAGCTCCTGTTCAAGGAACTCGATAGTGGCCTTATGTTTTCGCTGACGGAGAGTTCTGCATTTTGGGTATTTGATCTTGAGTTGTTCTGCAAGATCGTCTGAGTCGACGGCCTGGTTGAATGTGATACCAGCCCATGGCGGAGAGTCATCAGATGTCGCCTGGAAACGGTAGATAAAGTCCATGTCGGCAAGATCGTATCCGGCAGCAAGTATCATTGGAGGTCTATGCTGCTTTGATAGCGCTGAATAATGGGATCATCCTTGGTAGCTCTGCTAGAGCGCTAGAAACAAGAGATCGTAGCCTTTGGGAGAGTCACTAGGTATTGTGAAAGGCAATGCTTAACGGACTCACCTACGGTGACTCGGAAACTTCAAGTGGAAGTCATTGCAACCAGTACGAAGCTGAAGATTAGCAAGTGAGCAAACTGGGACGAAGGGCGGTAAGAGGAATCGGTCTTGAGAAATATGCTACCGGCGGGGGCACGGAGAGCCTCCAGGCAAGCAGGCAACCGTGTGTAGCTGCATAAGGTGCTTCACATACACACCGAGCACTGCACGGAGTCCAAGCATGGTAGGACGCTGAGGCGACAATTCCCAGCGTGGTCACCTGGAATACGAGCGTCGGTGTCGCATATCGAACTGGCGTCGCACGGTACACCTGAAATGAGTGTTTGCGGCGTGCCCATTGGTACGGGCAAGTGCTGACGATTAACCGCACGTCTGAATATCACCATGTAAACCACATAGGCGCAGCGCTTCGAAGGACGTTCGACACGTAGGTTCGGTGGCTGCCTGTGGCGTGGGCTGATTGGCGCGGGCGGTGTCAGCCGGGGCTGTGTCGGGCAGGCCCACCTCGAGTTGGGCCGTTGTGCAGCGCAACTCGCTGAGAAGCCGTGCAATGATATGTCCGAACTTTCGCAGTGCGCGTGTGACAGTAATGGGACGTGTTGCAGGCGTTCTTGGACATGGTGACGTGCACTATCGTGATCGGTCGCAACCGTGGTCACCATTTGAATAGGAAAGCGTGCATTACGCTAGCGCGGGGGTTCCGGCTGACAGCCGAGAAGGAGAGCAGACCACAAGCAACGTATTAGAGGAGTGTATGATGACACGACATATGGAAACGCGAGTAATGCCTGATTGTGAGAGCATGAGGTCAGGTTCACCTTCGTGACATCGAGGTTTGATCGCGGGTCGCGTCGGATGTGTCCGTTCCCTTTTGGAACTAGCGCCTACCCTTAATTACTGCACAAGTCCTCAGAACTCCATCGTGCATGAATATCGTCTGAGGACGTAGAACACCGAGAATAGAGAGGATTCATGGGCAACCGGTATAGGTCTGTGATCGTACACCTTAGGAATCCGAACGGTGGTGTACGATGTTAAACCAATGGAGACGCGACGTCCGATCGTGACCACTGTTATTGACTAGACCTCTTCATTTACAGTCGTCTCACGGCCAATTCCAGCTGGAATCCTCCGCGCTTGTCCCCTCATCACGACGAAGCCCACAAGCTAATGAAAGCAAAACCATCGAGCCTTGAATGGATGTACCCACTGCGAGTGGTGGTTCCAAATCTGGACGAGATTTTCAAATCAAGGATCACGGAAGAAGACCGCAATCTCCTTTATGAGGTCATTTCAGCGGATTGGAGAGAAGCGTTTGCTAAATTGGGCAATCGAACTAACCAATTGACGGACGAGGGCATCGAAAAGGAAAGGTTGATTCACATCTAAACGTGCCACAGCACCATGATTTAACTGACCATGCATGACTATCGCCGCCATCGCAAGACAACGAAGAGCTCCAAATAGAGAGACTACATGTCAAGGTTCTTTTGGGTGGGCTTTGCACGCTGCGATACCAACTCCAGAACAATGCTCGACCACTCCTTCGCAACACTCGCTACATCTACACTCTGCAACTTCAGCATCCTTAGAGTCCACGCGAATAACTCAACACGTCCTTTGCGTGTTGTGTCTCTGACCTGCTGAAAGAGCGTCGCCTCATTGTCTATGAACACCTTCCCATTGAGATCCGTCACATCGCTGTTATCATGATTACTAGTCAAGGCCGAGGCTATCATTATTACAGCCACTGCACTTGTGAGATTCGAACGCTCCAGGTTGCAGTTTTCGCGACATGCAGGGTCGTGCACAGAATCTCACCCACTTCTCTCAAAGAAGCTCAGCCGCCTCTGTGCAGGGCTGCCTCGGTTGTCGTCTACGCAGAGGAAAGGATATGGAGCGGCAATGATCAACATGAGGCCGGTGTGATCGTACGACTCTCCGTTTCCCTATTTATGAGTCCCGCTAAATTGTGATACATCATGTAGGAGCACGCTCGTCAAAGGAATGTAGCCACCAGCGAAGAATTACTGGCAACCGGCAAAGATCGCTTAGCCGCACTGTACGCAAAGCTATCACGGGCTAATCCTGAAGGGTCTGGCTCACTTCGCTAGACAACACAAAGTCATATGAGATTGGTGTTCGATATGTCAATTGTCAGCTTAACGACATCCCTCCCTCTATGATGCAGAATCGCCCCCTTGTACAATATGGTCAAGTATTGCGCGTTGAGAGATCGAGTACTGGAAGCTGCATATTCAATAAATCCTGGTAGATCTCAACGGGGCTACCAACTGGAGATGGTGGATGGGGGTAGACTTACCAAGATGATAAAAGCTAGCCCTGGGGCTGTATTGTGTGGCGAAACGTGGAAGCTTGGATGGGCCGAGGGCGAGCTACAAGGGAAAATCCTTTAGCACTCATTCACGTGCTTCCTAAACCGTTGTTCACCGTTGTCGAACTTGTGGATCGCGTTAAGACGCATTACCAGCCTTGTACAGCCGCTGGGATGGGTTTAAGGGCGCCAGATGAGCATAGCTCTACCGCTGTGTTATAACCACGACTCCAACGAAGCTACCTCTCATTTGTACTCGGCATGACGACGCGTATCTCGATCTGCCTCGAAGCGGGAGGATCATCCGCTTGCGACCCGCTTATTACTTCCATCATCCGGCGAATCGTATGCGCAGTTTTTACATGGATGTTTCAATATAGCATTGGATTTTGTAAGACCTGGGATCTCGGTCACCGAGAAGACTGAGTTGCAGAAGTCGCCGCTGCACTAGTCGACGGGGACTGCGTGGTGGTCATTCCATACTGCAACATCCATGAATGCGGGACCGTTCGGTTTCTATCGAGAGACTGGTACCAGCAGGGAATTCCTTTTTTAACAGGCACTAAAACTGCGGGAGGCGAAGCCCAGGATGTTGATGTGCTAAATGGTGTTGAGAAAACGAACAAGTCATAGCCAATTGCATTCTGAATATCGAAAGACTTAGGAAAACGCCAAAGAACTCCCCCACATTTCCAACCCAGAAACCCTCTTAACAAGCGGCAAACAATACAAAACCATCATCCACAAACACCAAAGCTTCCACGTAACCTCATCTTCGTCCAACCCCCTGACCATCACCACCCTCCACGCCATAATTGCCCCAACACCCACACTAGGAACGAACCATAAAAGCCCCACCCTCCAATAGTAACAACAAACCACAGACCAAAACACCACCAACACCGCAATTGACCACCTCGTTACCCTATCCCCATAGATCAACAGCATCGTCTTCCGACCTCGCGCGCGGTCTCCTTCTACATCAGGAAGATCCTGCATCTGCACCGTGGTCGTGATCACCATGGCTAGCAGTGCTACCCATGTGTATACGTCTTCGGTGATGGAGAATCGTCCGTAGCCTGTTGATACGATGACGCCGCCGATGCTGAAGCAGGAGAGGCCGCAGGCGTTGAGTGCGTTGCGGATGAGCCAGTGTTCCTGCGCACCATCAAGCTCGTTGTACATGTGCGAGAACACCATCAAGGCGACTGCTGCTTCGGTGCCACCGGTGAACAGACTTGTGGCAAAGATGATGGGAAGAAGGTAGAGGAGAATGTATCGCGCCTTTTCTGGGCTGAGGTATTGGCTCGGGAGCGGCCGCCATGGCTTATTAATGCTGTCTTCGGCGATAGAACCGGGGAGGCGCTGGTTAGATATCGTTTCGTTGAGTAGGTTGAGCCAGAGGTAGATGATTGTCTGGGGGAGGGTTTGCAGAAGGTGGAGGGCAGTCGGGGAGGGGTTTGTGGTGAGGAGTGGACCGGATAGGGTGATGACAGCGGCGAAGATCGTTTGTGGAATAATGACTGTTTTGATGTCGCTGTAGGTGAAGAGCCAGAGCGTGCGGAGGTGAAAGAGGAGGGGCGGTATTTTGTGGTGCTGCTGAAAGTTCAGTGGCCCGCGGTACGGGCGAGAAGAGTGAAGGTACATACTTGGGTTGTTGCGGTGAGTTTGATCATCGTGCTTGCTTGTAGGAAACCGAATTACTGATCCAAGATTGACTCTTGCTTCAACCTTTGACTAGACAACTCCTGATGTATTTATTGCGATTCCACATCCATTTCTCGCGCGATAATCATGCTACCCTCATATATCTCCGGGTATTGACCAAACCAAAATCGGATTATGGGCGACAGTGATGAAAACACAGCCATGTTTGGACCCCTGCGGTACTTCGCCGTTTCTCGGCAGCATATTTTTACCGTTCTCTTGGATGCACGCGCGCGTAACACAGTCGGTAATTGCGATAGGATTACGCCTTGGCCAGATCTTAGATGTAGATCAAACCACTTTACTGGACATTGATGCAGCGATGTAAATGGAAGGATTTCGGGTACCAAGATATTTGGACGTGTATGTCAATCTACTTTGCATGTACCTTATCTTCAGTTGAGTCGCGATCTTTTGAAGGAGGCAGGTGTACGAAGTGAGGAAGTGCGAAACTTGCCTAATGGAGTATAAATCGTGAGATCTACGTGATGAAGAAAATTACGTGAGACTTGCCTAATGCAGTAAATATTGTGAGACTTGCCTCATAATTAAAATCGTGAGACTTGTCTAACGAAGAACAAACTGTGGATTTATGAAGTATCTAATGTGAGGGAACACATTCCGTTTTGTAGCAGACTAGATCAGTCATGGTTACAAACGCGACAAGCCTTTATCGAGGTCTGACACAACATGGCCTGAGAGCCCACTCGCATACGATCTCTTACCCCAAGATTACCCAGGACACTACACTACTTCTTGACCACCTTGGATTGGAGCACGCTCTCCCTCCAATACCATCCAGCCGCAAACGCAGTGCCAGGCCCAGCAACAGCAACCAAGACCGGGAGGAACGCCGCCTTGATGACCCAATCGCTTCCTATGAAGCCCGCGGAATGCAGATCCCAGAACAGGTACCCGAGCCACAAGAACCCACTCGAAAAGATGAAGATCTCGTCAAACTGCAGCGCCCGTCGCATATGTCCCATAAAATCGTCCTGAGCCCCTCCTTTGGGCAAGAAAAGGGAAGAAAATGAATATTCGCAATACACAAATGTGTAGATCCAAACCCCGGATGAGATGGTACTCATAGTGCTGAGAATGACTTTGGGGGATCCAATCCATGTAGTTCTGAGGGAAGTGTTGCGTAGAACGTTGGCCATTATGAAGTTGGCAATGCCGACCCAGAGGGGAGTCATTTGCCATGCCCAGGTCCAGTAGTGCCTCGTTGTAGGTTCCGGAGCCAAGTATGCAGCGAAAATTTCGGAGGTATGGAGAATCAGTAGAATGGGAAGGAGTGCTGCGGTATTCTCGGAGGCTAGATTTCGCTTTGATGGAGAGCGGATGAGATCAGAAGCTGAAGGCCCGAAAGTAATACAAAGAAAGTAGAAGATAGGGGCGACGGAGCCGAGACCTAGCAGCTGGCCACCAAATGTAAATATTGTTGGACTGGTAAGAGTTGTTAGTTTCCCTCTCTCCAATGCTACTTTGTAGACTCACAGATACGCGGGCGTCCACCGATTCCCCAACCTGCCAGACTCCAACACCCACACTGCAAACACTGGCCCCGCATCGTTCAGTAAAGAGAATGTCTGCCACGAGCTCACGGCATCATACCCCAGCGCTGAGGGCGAAAAGGAAGCCGTGGTGCCGCGCCACAACTCATCTAGAAACTCGACGTAAAAGAAGCGGTTCAGGATTGGAATAGAGCCTTTGTCCCACTTGATAGTCATTGACTCAAGGAAAGGTTGCTGGTGCGCAACCATTTTAACGAGATCCATGGCCTGGAAGCATAGGACGGTGATGCCGAGGAAGGGGAGGGCGAGCATCGCGCGGCGCAGCTTCGATGTCGGGAATGACATGGTGTTGAAGAGCAATGATGGTGGTTCGAATTTTCAGTTGGGGAAAATGGGATTTGTCGTCTTTGATGTTAGGGGGGGCTGAGCGATGCAAGTGTGTGGCAAAGGAAGTTGAGATCAACGACCTGGTAAACTCCGAGCAATTAGCGAATGTCTGCCCTATCAGCGCCTTGCTGACGGCCACTCCCGTGTTAGGAATCCCAAAGGAGCAGCCCCCCTCCACTGCACCATTTACTGTAGTAACACACTTGCGTGAAGATCAAACCCCGGGCCGATCGGGACATGTACAATAGGCAGCTGCGACCTACGCTTACCTGCAGCGGGCGCTGTCGCGCGAGAACTACTATGGATGCTTGTAGTATGTTAATTACAGCAAGATCCCAAGAGTTTCTCAATCGGAGTCCGAAATCTCTTGGGATGAATTAATCGTACGGAAAATTGTGTTGCATTGGTCTGGGTCTGGGAGAAGATGATGTTCCATGTTCTGTAAATCTATATGTAGAAGGACGGGTTTGGGTTTAGCTGCCAGTAGCGCCCGCCTTTGAGTGAACCTACCGTACCCTCTTCCGTACTTTTCGTCGGCACAAAGCTCTACACTGCGCACCGCCAAACGGTCAACATGGCCCTCCCAACTCCCGAGCAGGTTCAATACATGCTGGAGCACATTGACGAGAGTACCGTCTCCTCGATACATATCTCAAGTGGGATATGTGTAGCCTTCACTTTCGTCTCGCTCGTTTTACGTGTGATTTCGCGGCGGTACATCTCTGCTGCTTTCGCGAAGGATGACTATTGTCTTCTTGTCGGATTTGTACGTGTGCCTCCAGCGAAGACAAAACAGTGCTGACAAGACGCTCGCCGCAGGTCTTCTACGTAGCCTACATTACAGGCTTAGGATTCAGCACACGTTACGGGCAGGGCCGACATGTGATTCTTGTAACGAACGTGAGGGCGTTCGTAATAGTAAGTCCTATATTCGAAGATCTTCAACCAGCAACACCAAACCCCGCAGCAAATACACACTAACACGCATTTTCCCCTCTCCCGCAGAATAACATCATAAACATGAGCCTCTACGTCTTCGGCATGGTCTGCGTAAAATTCTCCATCCTCCTCCTCTACGCGCGAATCTTCCGCTCCCCCGTCTTTACCCGCGCCCTCTATGCCCTCGCCGCCTTCATCGCCGCATGGGCCCTGACTGCCTTCTTCGCCAGCATCTTCAATTGCTATCCCATCTCGTCGGCATGGGACCCCAGCATCACAGGGCGATGCATCGACTACGGGAAAGTCACGTTGGTGATTGGCATTTTGAACGTGCTGATCGACTTTACCATGTTGGCGTATCCGATTCCTATGGTGTGGGGGCTGAATATGAGTACGAGGCGGAAGATCTTGCTGAGCTTGACGTTCGCGGCGGGGTGCTGTGCGTGTATCATTAGCATTGCGAGACTTTTCTATGCGAGACGGGTGGCATCGACTTATGATCCGAGTTGTAAGTAACTCCTCCCATGTAGCCTTCCCGTGGCCGTGCAGCTGTCAGCGAACGACGCACTAACAGTGTCATCTATTCGCAGGGGACAACGTCAACGGCGGTATACTCTCTGGCCTCGAAATTGCCACCGGAATCATTGCCTGCAGCATCATCACCTACCGGCCCCTAATCGAAAAGGTCTTCGGGAAAGGCAATGCCACGTCGGCGAAGGGATCTAGCGGCAGCCATCTCAGCGCAAAGCGCGAAGGCTGGAATAGGATCAATGTGCAGCAGGATGTAGAGTTGACGTCGCACTATGACGAGAGGAAATGATGAACGTCGTAGATTCGCACCGCGTCGCGGTGGTACACCTTGCACGTATGGAAGCGTAGTATGATGGAGGTATATGTGAACCCGTTTTTCATGCTGGACTTGCTGTGCACGTTTCAGGTACGAAGCCGAAGTAGTTTCAATGTGTGATGAGATGTACCATGTATCGATTGACGACAAAGAGGAGTGTGGGGAAATTGTAGCCGCGTTGGGATTGCCTCGGCTGGAGTGTCCCGGGGTCCGTGCCTCTCTTGGCATAACTCAAGACCACGACCAGCCTCCTGCGATTCAGCAGAGCGAGCGTTCACCGTGGCCTGTGTTGAGTAATTGAGCATTCTGCACATTGATCCTCTCGTCGCCATACTACTGCATTGTCTTTGGCAGAGTTCCGCATCGCCCGTGCGACATTATCCCTCTCGGGCGGCCACAGCTCCACGGCGGCTTGCCCACACGCCATCCGGAGCTGAGCCAGTATGATAGCAGCGACGCGCCGCTGGGCGCGGCGGAATCGCACAAACTTTGCCATCGGTGCGGGCGTGCTGGGTGCGGGCTACCTTGCCGGGCAGTATGTGCTGGGGAAGGTGTCCGAAGCCCGCCAGCGCATGAGCGATGACCGCATCGCGAAAGAGAAGTATGTCGCCGTATACCGCGGTACATAGAATGAGTATGCTGACCGAACAGCCTCCGCCGCCGCTTCGAGCAGAACCAGGAAGACTGCACCTTCACCGTCCTCGCCATCCTGCCCACCGCCACCGAGAACATCCTTGATGCCATTCCCGTCGAACAAGTCCTCGAGGAGCTGCAGAAGCAAAAGGCAGAACGGCTAGCACGCAGCGTGGGTCCCAGCGAAATTGCAAGCTCTGCGCCGCCGAGCGTGGCAGACACGGCCGAGGACGACACCAAGAGCTCCAGCTTCCAGAGCGAGAGCTATGTGCACGCCAGCCAGATGGCCGGCGAGGGCGAGAGCACCACGGGCAGCATAGAGGGCGCCGCGGATGGCAGCAGCGAGCGACGGAGCAAGAAGAGCAAGGCCCAGCTGTGGAATGAGATGAAGATCAGCTGTGCGTACCGTCTGAACTGACATGAGATGGAGACTGACTGGCGCAGCCATAACTCGAGCTTTTACGCTCCTCTACACCCTCTCCCTCCTCACCCTCCTCACACGCATTCAGCTCAACCTGCTGGGCCGCCGCAACTACCTCGCCTCGGTCGTCTCCCTCGCCTCCCCGCCGCCCGCCCATGAGGGGTCGCGCATCAATCTAGAGAATCACGACGATGACAACTTCGAGCAGGCATATGGCAACGACTTTGAGACGAACCGGAGATATCTCAGCTTGAGCTGGTGGCTGCTGCACAAGGGCTGTCTGAGTCTGATGGAGAAGGTGCGGGGCGCTGTCAAGGACGTTTTTGGCTCGCTGAATCCGCGCGAGGAACTTACGCTTGAGCGACTTTCCGAGCTCACCCTGGAAGTGCGCAAGAAGGTCGAGGGCGCGACCGAGGAGGAGCGAAGGTCCGTCTTAGATTACAGTGTTATCCCTGACCCCACACTGATATTTACTAGAACCTGCAAATGGCTCGCCTACCTCCTTCCCCCGCCAGACCAAGAGGAATACGTCCTCGGCGAAAGCGGCATGGCCCCCTCTGACGCTACTTCCCCCGCAACAACCGCCTCCCTCCGCCGCCTCATCGACGAGACATCCGACCTCGTCGACTCACCCTCCTTCACCCACGTCCTCACCCGCCTCCTCGACGCCGCCTTCTCCCATCTCATCGACATCAAGATATCCCAGCTCTCCTACAAAATTCCGCCAATTTCCGAAAGCACAGCCCGCGTGCAAGAAATCGTGGGGAGTGACGTGAAAGCAAAGGTAGCGAGCTCGCTCGCCGTCTTCTGCAGACAAGCGCACAGCATTGGTAGTGGAGCGAACAATGAATATTTGGCTGCTGTTGAGGGTGTGAGGGAACTTGAAGCTTTTGCGGCCGTAGTGTATTCGAGTAACTTTGACTTTGAACCACCGGAAGCAGCCGTGGCTGGTGGGCTGACGACTGCAGTTGCAGAGAACAAGAGGACGAGTTTGGCCATGGACGATGACTCGCTAATCGCGGGGTTTAGTGAGCCAGGCAGCGTTAAGGAGAGCTGGGTAGGTGGAGACACAGGTCTAGAGAGTGCATGGGAGAAGGCGCTTGCGAAGGAGGACGGCAAGACGGTGTGAGCTCCACTAGGACTACATCTTCACTCGCGGTAATGAAGCTTCTTGTATGATATACTTGGATTAGGGCTCGGTACTGGTTGGCTGGGATGAAAGATACCCAAATACTATGACATGTAATGCTACTGCTCCTCGACTGTGTGCCTCCGTTACTATGTCGAAGCGATAAGGTACTCGTGATTCTATCCCGAGTAGACATGTGATCAGGCGAGTTAATGACGTCAGCACGCGTGGTGGAACGCGGAACTTTCGTCAACACACTTAGCTCCCAATTAGTTTCACGCATCTTTCTGGACGATTGACATATTTTTCCTGTATTACAATCGGAAAGAGATCCGCCGTTTCTGCTTCCGACCTGTGTTCATTCCTTGAAGAGTACCTGTTACCCTACCTTACCCACACAACATCACTACGCAACCGCGATACTCGAATGTCGGCAGATAGCGTTGGACATCACAAACCTCACTAAACCATGGCCGTCCAAACCCTAGAAGGTACTCCTGGTTCGGGACAGGGGATCAACGCCTACGCCACCCTCCTGACACGTCCCTCCTATCTCGCTGGCGCTACCCTGCTCGCCTACACGCTACACAAGTACTCGCCAACCACTCCTCTTATCATTTTGTACACGCCTGAGACGCTGCCAGAGCCATCGGTCAAAGCCCTTCGCTCCGAAGCAAAACACTCTAACGTCATCGTTTATCCAGTGGAGCATTTGCGATTACCAGTTGCGAAGGATGGAGCAGAGGCGAAGGAAGGCATGGTCGCGGAGCGGTTCATCGATACGTGGACGAAGCTTCGCGTCTTTGAGGTCCTTGACGTCGACGTTGGTGACGAAGAGAAGAGAAAGGTAGATCGACTGTGTTTCTTGGATGCAGACATGATGATCTTCTCCAACCCCACGCCCCTAATTTTCAACTCTACAAACGACACGTACTTGCGCGGCGGCGAATCCGAGCCCGATGCTCAACCCAAGAGACTTTGCGCAACACACACCTGTGTCTGCAACCTCGACGCCGACTCCTGGGCCCCGTCATCCTGGACCCCGCAAAACTGCGCCTATACCCATCTGCACGGCCCAGACGACCTCGCAGAAGTCAAGCAAGAACCTGAGACGATGGGGAACTTCAATTCTGGCGCTTTCTTATTCAACCCCTCGCCCTCGATGCGCGATTACGTCCTCTCCAAATTCAACGACACACCCCCCGCTGACCTCCGCGCCATGAAGTTTCCAGATCAAGACTTCTTGAACATGGCGTTTGATGCGCAGTGGCAGAGTCTGAGCTGGCGATGCAATGCCCTCAAAACTTGGCGATACTGGCACCCACGCATCTGGGTCGACTCCGCTGTCGCGGTTCTGCACTACATCGTCGACAAGCCATGGGCTGCGCGCGTGACTACTTCTCCCTCTGGTCAACGCGTCGCGGGATATAAAGGCGACGATGGCGTGACACATAGTTGGTGGTGGGACGGATATGAAGAGTGGCACGAATTGCGCGGTGATCAGGGAGAAACGGAGCTCTTGGAGATGGTGGAGAAGTATGTGGCGAGTGATGGGAACGGACAGAGTGAGGAAATGAGGGCGATTGGGGGTGGCGCACAGCAGTATGCTAAAAAGTGGGAGGGTAGGAAGGACGGAGACCGGGACGGAGAGCAGGATGCTGGGAAGAGCGTGGAGCAAGGTACGCATGGGCCCGTGATTAGAAAGAAGATGCTGGGAGAGCGCGGCCATGGTCCTGTGATTAGGCCGCAAGGTCGGAGTTTCATGGAGCCGTAAGTTGAAGTATAGTCGATGTTTGCAAACCCCCATCCTAAACGGTCTATTGTCAAACATCATCTCCCTCTCCATCTTGCCTTCTGACGCACTTGTTATCTCGAGTTTAAGAAATATGAAGCAAAATGCACTCAAGCACAACCAATCACTCTACTCCGGTTCAAGAGCTTGCTTGTTAACTTCCATATCCTCGGAGATGGCTACGATCTCATAGGTTCGAAGGTATAGGTGGTACCCATGAAGCAGAGCACAAAGCGACTCAAACGTCGTACCCATTCACTAAACGACCGGCATACTCCATGCACCACAACCTGGAAGCCAATCATCAAACACCGTTTTCCAAGGCATTAGCCGCCTTTGTAACTTCACCAGACGACCCAGTACAGTCCAGCCAGAGGCCCACCCGCAGGCGTATCAAGCATCATTCTAGACATCGATGAGCTTGCCCACATCAGCCCCCTGCTTCACTTCCTCCTTCCCGTCCACCTCCACCTTCGGCTCCTCATCCGCCTCCACCTTCACATTCTTATCAATCTCACGATCACGCCCAACATCGATCTCATTGGGATCGAGAACCTTGGTCTGCTGATTCGCGTTGTCCGCCTTCAGCGTCTGGAAATCGGGCTTGGCGGTATGCAGATCTTCGTTGTCATCGTAGTGGCGGAGACGGCGGCCGGTGTGTAAGTCTAGAGGAGGTCAGTCTCGGATTGAGATGTGTTTACGGGATGAATTTACGTACTGAGGTGGGTGTTGGCCTCAAAGGCCTGGTTCATGGCGGCAGTGCTGCCATTGTCCTGGGTGCTGCGGTTGCCGTTGGCGCTGCCATTACCGTAGGTTCCGCCATTGCCATAGGTGCCACGATTGCCACAGTTGCCGCCAGTTCCATTGGCACCTCCATTGCCATAGGTGCCCCCATTGCCATAGGTACCGCCAGTGCCATAGGTGCCCCAATTGCCATGGGTGCCGCCATTGCCATAGGTGCCGCCAGTGCCATAGTTGCCGCCAGTTCCATTGGCACCGCCAGTGCCATAGGTGCCGCTATTGCCATAGGTACCGGCAGTGCCATAGGTGCCCCAGTTGCCATAGGTGCCGCCAGTTCCATTGGTGCCCCCACTGCCATAGGTGCCGCCAGTGCCATAGTTGCCGCCAGTTCCATTGGTGCCTCCATTGCCCCCATTGCCATAGGCGCCGCCAGTGCCATAGGTACCCCAATTGCCATAGG